>Ga0209191_1000785_pt1 | contig 23051 bp, 24 predicted proteins | sample S_130626_EF_Meta_FD_187320 | JGI IMG/M metagenome (GOLD analysis project Ga0209191, IMG submission 187320) | Freshwater microbial communities from Lake Simoncouche, Canada to study carbon cycling - S_130626_EF_MetaG (SPAdes) (version 2) | ecosystem: Environmental > Aquatic > Freshwater > Lake ...
CCTTTGACCCCCCCATTCCGCTCTTAACCAATGATTTCTCCCGTTCATCAAGCGCACCCAGCGCGCCGCCCTTCCACTTTAATCAACACCAATCCAAATGCCAATTTGAATCATTTGTTGAGCTTTTCTTCTGCATCCGGCCCCCAACAAAAGGGAGGGTTTTTTCAAAAGAAGGTTATTCCCGTCATCCATCGTGTCGGCGCTGTCGCTGGAAAGGTGAGCGACGTCGCTGGAAAAGTGGCGGTCGTTGCCAGCATTCTTTGAGAGATATGACCCCATCCCATTTAGGCTAAAAAATAAAACATTTCATTATATTAATTGCATCCTCTCAACAATTAATATAACACATTATCACATACATACCCCATACAACCCAATGGTGAAATTAGTGTATTATCCAACCCTACGAGCCCAGTTCAACGGGCCGGCCGACCAGGGCATACTGATTAAGCAGGCCGACAACAACGCAGTGCTTAAAAGCCCGTCGGCCATGCCCGCCAAGTTCTACCCGAGCGACGGCGGCAATGATTTTGCAATGGGCCGCTCCGTGTATATGCGCACATTGGGCGGGGCGAATTATGCCAGTCCGCTGAACAGCGCATACTGCCAGGGCGGTTTTAAAAAATGGGCGACCCAGAATCACGACACCGAGCTCTACATTGAGAGGAAACGAAATAATGCAATCGGCCAGTCCTCCATCAACGCCAACAACGTGCCGCTGTCATTTAGGAGCAACGATTCCACCATTCGGAACACGCGACTGCAGCAGTGTCGCGCGGGTGGCTGCACTGCGCCGCCCAAAAAGGGCGCGATACTCAACCCGTTTCAATCCGGCGGCGGGTCTGTTTTAACAACCAGTGGCGGAAACCGGCAAATCGTGGTGGGGTCCACCATTGTTGCTTCTTATCAAAACCACTGATTCGGGGGTCCTGTTTTTTTTGTTTATTTAATTAAAAATTGAATTAAATATATGTGCATCATTTAACAATTAGACCAGTACAAACAATCCATCCAACAATCCATCAAATCAAATGACCACCGCCGCCGCCGCTTCTGCTGCCATCTTATCAGGAAATGCCAGTGGCACAATCACCGCCATTTACAAGGCGCGCACCAACCTGCTGAGCCTGTTGAAAGCCCAGGGCTACGACGTGGGGCAATACGACAACTTCGGAATGAACGAAGTGCACGCAATGAACACGAACAAGCAGCTGGACATGCTTGTGGTGAAAGAGTCGGGACAAAAGGCGTATGTCAAATACCATTTGGGGAAGCCATTGCGTCGTGACAACATCATGGAATGCGTTGGGGATTTGTATCATTTAGTTGAGGATTTGTATCATTTAGAGAAAACGCTGTCCAAATCGGACTCGCTCATCATTGTCATGAAGGCCGAGATGAACGACACCAATATTGCGGTGCTGAATCAAATCTGGGAGCAGGACGGCATCCACATTGTTATATTCAGCCTGGACCGGCTGCAGTTCAACATCCTGGAGCATGCGTATGTCCCCAAACACACCATCATGACGGAACAAGAGACCCAGGCCATGATGGCTCAGTACAACATTGCGCACCTCGACATGTTGCCGAACATTTCGCGGTATGACCCGGTTGCCATGGCAATTGGCATGCGTCCGGGGCAAGTGTGTCGCATTGACCGATACAGCAAAACGGCGGTCAGCACTCCGTATTATCGCGTATGCACGACCAAATAAGGGTCGCCGTGCAATAAATGTAATGCAATAAATGTAATGCAATAAATGCACCAATGCAAACAAACCACAAATATAAAAATATGAGCATATAATATATTTTTATTTCCATTTAGAGAAATGGCCGACAATGACATGTCGACAGCGACAGCGACGTTGGACGATTTGAAAACTCAATTTTATGCAATCATGGAACAGTATCCAACGGTGTATGCAAATTTTAAGGTTAGTCCGGACCTTCCGAGCGCGAGAGATGCGCACGATAAAACGGAAGCCAAGTTGACTGCTCTGTATCGTCGCATGTTTTCGTTTCAGGCCGACGTTGAAACCGCGGCGGAACAGCACGAAGATGCAGTCAATAAGTTGACTTCCGAAAATGCGAAATTAAATGCAATCGTTGCTCGTCGAGGGGCCGCAATCAACGGCAAAAATGCGTTCATGACGGCGACTTTCAAGGAATCATTCATAAATGGCGGTTTAGGGGATGACGGACCCACTCCGTCCCCGAATCAAATTTCCCTTGTGGCCGAGGCCAAATCCATTGAAAAAACGACATACATATACGCCATCAGTCGCATCGTGTATTTGTCGTTGGGAATCATCATGATAACGTATTTCATACTGCAAACCGTTGGTGCGCCGGATTCCACCATTTTGTCTGATGCGAAAAAAATGACATCCACCACCATGGATGGAATGATGAATCGGGGGGGGGATGCCGCACCCATGAATGCGAATGCAGAGGCGCCATTTTAATATTCGAATTCCCCCGTTGCCTGTGGAACTCCATTTATCCAGAGCCCGTCAAACAGGATGAACTCTTTGCCATTCCCGCACTTTTGTTTGTGAATGCCGTGCCCGTTCAGCTTGTCGTTTACCCAATTTCCAATGTATTCATGCCATTTTTCGAGGTGGGCGTTGTCCGAATGAACCCGATGGTGCAGCGCGCTATAGACGAACGCGGGTGTGCTCAACACGCCGTGTCCGTTTTTTTTCCCGTCCCGAATTTCTCCGATGTAGCAACTTCTGTCGTCGTGTGTCAATATGCCTTTGGTCATTTGCAGTGCTCAGCCTTGGGTTTAACAATGGTTGACAATTGGCAATTCAATTTTTTGCTTTATAAAAATAATAATGATAATGATGATGATAATAATAATGATACTAATAAAATAATAATAATGGTAAAATATAATAACCAATTGAAGCAATTAACTCATGAACATGGTTCATACATTTGCATCCAATGTGGATGAGACGTTGTCGGCACAGGATGAATACACAGCCACCACGCGCATGTCCCACATGTATGCATTCATACTGATATGTGTCATTGCACTGGTTGTGTTGGTGATCACGCTTCGAAATTTGGCATCGGACACGGTGACCACGGGGGGATACATCATTTGCTGCATCATTCTCATTCTATTTGTCATTTCAGTGGGCATGTACCTGTTCAATTTGTTTGGTGGTGGTGCAATTCCGTTTTCGGCTGAACCAGCAGTTAAGGGCGGCGACGACTCTGGTCCCGTCATTCGCATTCATTATGTTTGATGGGTGTGAAAATATAATATAATGATTATATTAGCAATTGCAACACGACAATCAATTACACACGCAAATACAATCATTTTCTCTCAATGCAACAACCACACAAACAGAAACAGAATGAGGATTTAGTGAGCATTCAAAAAAAAACTGCCACACTGGACCAGCTCATTGTCAATTACAACCAGCTGTACAAAACCTATTTGCAGCTGGTGGAAGCGGAAGTGGGAAAACAGCAGCAGCGGAAATATCCGTACACGATAAAAAACCCGAACGAATTTGGAAACAGTTTGACCCCTGTGGTTCCGTTTCCATCCAACGGGACGGAAGACGCGTGTTTCAAGTCCTGCATTGACAGTGGCGATTGCGTGTATGCCCTGTATTCCAATTCGGGATGCGGCATTGATTGCAACCCGAATAAGTGCCTGCTGTACGGCGAAAAGGCCGGTGGAATTATTCCAGTGACGGGGAACGTGGTTTCCAGCACCCCTCCTTGTCCCGTGTCCGGAGATTCGACCGGGACGGATGCGTGGTGCAAGGCGTTCAACAACCCGGTTTCGAACGCAATCATCCCGGCGCTCGTTTTGAGGACGGGCGGAACCGATTGGCGCAGTCTGGCAGTTCAGATGCCGAAGAGCACCGCAAATGCGGCCGATGCGCCCATGACGGTGGACATGACCACGAACCTGCAGACCTGGGGTCCAGACACCCAGTTCTCGGACGTCAATTATGCGCCTTCCAATGAAATCAGCCTGCAGTTCCGTTTCTTTGCAGAGTATTGGTTGAACGCGTATGGCGTGCAAAATGGAAGCGCCCCGGTCATCACGACGAATGGCGTGATTGGCACGTACACATTTTCAAAACTGACACCCGTCGGCGACACTTCTTCGGCTTCGTCTTCGTCTTATGCGGGAACTTTTGTGGACATATATGGAAACCCTCCCAAGTCCATGATTTGGAACAGCGCCGAACCGCCATCTGGGGGCGCTGCAGCGGGACAGCAGACGGCAGCAGCGCTGGCATCCAACTCCGAATCGGCCAAATTCAATTACAGCTACTCCGCATTTGAAAAACCGGTCTGGAAAACCACGCAGAACATGAATGCCATGAAGGGGCAGCTGCCGCCTCAACTCGCACAGCAGTCGGTTCCCAGTTGGCAATTTTTGGGGGTGCAAGACTCCGCCCAAGCGTGCCAGGCTGCGGCGAACAACGACCCGGATCACGTTTACGGTATGGCGACGTATTACAATGCGTCATACAACAGTCCTGGCAACGGGAACGACGCGTTTGCCCGGTCATGCTACGGGCATGTTGCCGGAGCCCCCGCCGCAACGGTTTCTTCGGTGCAGGAGGACAACGTGCAAACCATGACGCCGCCATACGGATACACAAAGCTTGGCGGGAAAAACGGCATCGCAATTTTGAAAAAAATGTATCAATTGAACAAACAAATCATGGCGCTAACCGATGCATTGAAAATAACATCACCCCCCAAGCCCAGTGGAAAGAAAGAAGCGTTCACACAAAAGACGGACGGCGATGAGGCGGATGACGAGGCGGATGACGAGGCGGATGACGACGAGGAGGAACTGCAAACCCGGCTATCCAAATTGGCCAAAAAACTTAAGACGGATGAAGCCAAATTGAATAAAACCCTGCATGACCACAGCCAGCTGGACACGGATGAAATAAAATCACAGCAGTTGTTGCTTTATTCCCGAATAAAATTCGGAGTAGCGGTGGTATTGGGACTGTTCATGGCGTATCTTGCGTATCGGTTTTTGACGAGTGACAATGAACTGATAGAGACAATTAACACCGAAGTGGGCGCCAATGCCAATGCCAATGCGAATCCGAATATGTATGCAGACATGGACCCCACCTCATAATTTAGAAGCAATTGGATGATAAATAAATAAATGCAAATATAAATAATATATTTGTATTTTAATAGCGCGATTAGCAATTAGTGTCGTATTAGTGTCATATTAGTGTCATACAATGATGAAAAAGAAAAGCCATGCTGCAGCAACTGCTGAACCAACTCCGGTGTCCACCCAAACGCCCGAACTCGACCAATCCGAACGCGAATTCAATCGAATGATAAGCCAGCACACGACGTATCACAGAATGATGATGGATGACCTTATGAAATTGTCATCCGGGTCCGAGTCGTCCGACCAATTGCCCAATGTCGTCAGCGGGCTGGGAACCACGGTTGCCAACATTGACGAATCCAATCAGCAACTGCAGCAATCCGCCGCAAAATACGCGGAACAAGGCAAGCAATCCGCCGCCACTGTGTCCAACCTGAATGCATTCATGCGCTCCAACAGTTCGAAGCTAAACAATGACATAAAGGCGTACACTGCAATTGCGCAAAAGGAGGGATTTACTAGCAATGGCAGCAATGGCGCTCATCATCATCCCCATCATCCCAATACCCCCAACCCCAATACCCCCAACCCCAATCCAACGATGGATGCTGCATTGGAAACCAGTGCAATCACGAGAGAAAGTCAAAAATATGCTCTCGTCATTCTGGGATTGGCGGCAATGTATTTATTGTATAAAACGATTAAAAAATTATAATAATATTTGCACAATATAATACAATAAATACACAACTCCATATTAATACATTATGTCTTCCAATCCGAATGCTTCGCCCGACACATTAAGCACTTCGCAGCAACAATTGTTGGCAAGCACGCAACAACTGCAGGAAGCGCAACAGAATTTGATGGATAGATATTCCGCCACGAACGACCCGGCTGAACGGAAAAAAATAGCGAACGAAATGGACAAGAATGAAGCTTTGAGAGCGAATTTACTGTCGTCCACTGGCGCCGCTGCACTGGTTCAAAATCAACGAGTTGCAAATAAACGCGAAGCTGCAACTGAACTGGCCATCCTGAGTGGAGTCATGGAACAATCGCTGAAGGATGCGCGCGAACGCCTGGATGAGGTTCAATCCAGTCGCCTCGGGAAAGAGCGCATGATTGAACTGAACACGTATTATGGGAAGCGGTTCATGGCCCAATCCGGCGTCATGAAAATTTTCATTTACATGTGCATTCCGGTTCTGATTTTGGCGGTATTGTCAAACATGGGGTTTTTGCCCTATTACATTTCTGGGTTTGCAATCATCGCGTCCGTTGTCATTGGACTCATCTACATTTACTATGCGGTGGACGACATCAACCGGCGTGATAAAATGAATTTTGACGAATACAGGTGGGATTTTGACCCTTCGCGCGTGGGCTCCGTCATTAACCCGGACGATGGGAACAGCAAGAAAAAGAAGAAGGCGGGAGCAGCAGATGTGGTGGGTTGTTTCAACGGCGAGTGCTGCGACCAAACGTCAACCATTTGGGACCCAAAATCCAAGACGTGCGTGGTTCAGGGCGCGCAGGGCGACGGTTCGGCCGTGAAGGGTTCTGCAACAACCGCAACCGCTGCAGCGACCGCGGCAACAACTGCCGCATCAGCCACGCCCTCACTGTTGGGCGATTTGAATGCCCCCTAAAACGGCAAGTACTGCATGACGGAATTGTCGTAAGCGGTCACTTTGAACGCGTCGTTGTAGCCCTCCACATACACGGTGTCGCCGTTGTACACATTGTCGCACCCGTACTCATTGGTGCAGCTGCGTCCCTTGACCGAAATGGGCAGCTTTATGAAATTGCTCTTTTCGCTGATGGTGTAGAATTGCCACTTGTCGCGGTTTCGGAACAGCGGCCGCCCCATGAGAGGCAGGATGGTTTCGGGGCCGTTGATGCGCGTCAAAATGCCGACCTGGCGATACGCGGCATTGGCGATTCCCTGCGTGCTGACGTTGATTGGCACCGCAACGGGGCCGCGAATGTCCATCGAACGGTCGTCGCGCAGGGGCGGCACATACGGGTTCAACAGCACGTCCTCTTGCGCATTGGACACGCCGTAATTGGCGCGGGACTGAAACATGGACGGGTGCTGCTGCTGTTGGTGGTCCGGATGGTGCATTTGGGGGTGCATTTGTTGGTGGCGTTGCTCATGAAAAGGTCCCTTCATGAAATAGACGACGACCCCCGTAAATATGATTGCTAAAAGGGTGAATGATATGTTCTCGATGCAGAAGACACCGGGGGGGCAACGCTTTGCAGAAACCATCTGTTTTTTATAGGGTTGTGAATAATTTAAATTGTATTGTATTGTATTATAATTTAAATATATTAAAAATGGTTGGTGGTTGCTTAGGCTGGGCTGGCATTTTGACCGCCGCTTAACCCGATTTTTCCAAGCAGTCCGTCAATGCCCTTCATGTTAAACTTGTCCAGGAATCGCTCGGCCGTTTCAAGAAAGGGCTGCATGGTCTTCATGTTGTCCATGAGGATTTTTTGCTGCTGCATGACCTGTTCGGTTTGCGCGCTCATGCCGCCAATGTTCTGCAAATTATCGTGCGCCTTCTCCACATTCTTGGCCTGCTGGGCTTTCGAGCTTGGAAACGGGGCGGAACCTGCATCATCATCGGCGTCCGATTCGTTGTCGTCGTTGAACTTGGCAGGGGCGAGCTTGCCGTTCATGCCCTCCTTCTTTTTCTCTCCGCTCGTCTTCCTTGAGGCTTTGTTGGTTGGCTGGGGGGTGGGTTTTTTAGATGCACTGGGACTAGCGCTGGAGCTTGCACTGGAGCTTGCACTGGGGCTTGCACTGGGGCTTGCACTGGGGCTTGCACTGGGACTAGGGCTAGCTGACGGCGTTGGTTTTTCTTTTTTGTCTTTGCTGACATCCTTGGCGTCGTCCTTGTTCTTCATGCCCTCCTTGGCAGCCACATTCTTAAAATAGTTCACCTTTGAAACCATGAGGAAATTGGTTGCCAGAATGGCAATTAAAAACACGATGACCATGTTCTTTGTGAAAAAGGTGCTTAAATATGCAACAATGGCGAAAAACACGACCGCCTCAAAATTGCCCAGCATCAAATAGCCCAGCACGTTCACAACCGCAATCACGAGCATGATGTAGAGAACGTTCTTGTCCGTGGAGAGAGCGGTCGCGCCGGATTCGACGGATTTGAATCCACTCGACAATGAGCGAGAGAGACTTCGTAAATTGGAGTTCATTGGGTTTAATGGTTATGGTTATATTTTATATATATACATAAAATATTTTAATGGCTGTTGTGATTTTTTGCATTATATAAATGCGCAAATGTAATAAAGATTATAATTCATTCCATTTATTCATTGCATTCATTCATTATTGATTCATCATTATTGATGCAAGAACCGCTTCAGCTGGGTATATGCGAATTATACAATTCGCATTTGCACGGCCCTTGCCTGCCCCACGTTGCAGGGCATTATTTAATGACGTACGACATTCCATTGTCGGATTTTTATGACAACAGCTGCGCTGAATTCATTGCCGCATGTCCATATGCGAATGCGAATGATGTTCAACCACCCCGGCTTGAAATCGTGCAGACGGCGACAATGGAACCCGACGGCGAATGCGTGGCGGTCATCAAGACGTTCTGGATTCGGCTGCTACAACGCCGGTGGAAGCGCATCTTTGCTGACCGTCGACGACTCTTGGCACGTTTGCTTAAACCTTACGGTCTGTTAAAGAGAGAATGTGGCTTAAAATAATAAAATAATAACCCAATGATGCGGATTCACAGAAAATCTTCAATGTCATATGAAAATGATGAAGAAGATGATGACGAAGATGAAGATGAAACGCTGCTCGCATCATCCACATCCACATCCACATCCACATCTGGTTCTTGGTCTTGTGGTTGGTCTTGTTCACCTGAATCCATGTCATCCGAATCCATGTCATCCGAATCGGAATCGGAATCGCTCTCATTGAGTTGCATTTCTTCTAAACTCTTTATTTTATCATGAATTTCTCTCATTTCATGTTGAATCAATTTCAAATCGGTGTTGTTGTTTTTATATGCATCGCAGTAGTCGCACATCTCCGTGAAATATTCGGCTTCCCTTCTTTTTCGATTCAATATCTCTCTGCATGCGCGTTGGTATTTGCGAAAAATGGGGCGAAGCAGTGCATTGCTCTTCATTGCGGTGCGAAGGCGCGCTGCATTTTGGAACAGCTCCTGCAGTATTTCATCCCGCTCTTGAAGCATTTGGATTCCCCTTACATCATCCTTTGCAATTCCGCAACCGTCGCATGCTAATCCGTGCGGGTATGCTGCATTGTTTCCACCGTTGTGCATTGCACAGAACTATATTGTATTTGATGTGTTATATAAAATATTGGATATAAATATATTAAGCACAACGCAACAAACTCTAATACACACCATGACCACTTCTACGAACACCTCCATTCAAGTGCCAGCGCCAGCGCAAGTGCCAGCGCCAGCGCAAGAAAAAGAGCCCAAGGACCTCCTCCTGACCGAAAGCCACGACCGATATGTGCTGTTTCCCATTAAAGACAACGACATATGGAACATGTATAAAAAACAGGTGGACTGCTTTTGGCGTGCCGAAGAGATTGACCTCTCGCACGATGCACCGCACTGGAACAACGTCCTGACCGAGGACGAACGCTACTTCATTTCCATGATTCTGGCCTTTTTTGCGGCCAGCGACGGCATCGTGCTGGAGAATTTGGCGATGCGGTTCATGACGGACGTGCAGCTGGCCGAAGCCCGCGCATTTTACGGGTTTCAAATTGCGATGGAAAACATACATTCGCAGGTGTACAGCATGCTGATTGACAGCTACATCAAGGACGAGGCCCGCCGGCACCAGCTGTTTCACGCCATGGACCAGTTTGAGTGCATTAAAAAAAAGGCGGAGTGGGCGCAGCGCTGGATCCACGACAAGCGCAGCTCGTTCCAAACGCGCCTCATTGCTTTCGCGTGCGTGGAAGGCATCTTTTTTTCGGGCGCGTTCTGCTCCATCTTCTGGCTGAAGAAGCGCGGTTTGCTGCCGGGCTTGACGTTCAGCAACGAGCTCATTTCGCGCGACGAGGCGCTGCACACCGAGTTTGCGGTGCTGCTGTACAACAAGCTGAGCCGGCGCACGCAGAAGGCGCGCGTTGCCGAAATCGTGCGTGAAGCGGTGGCCATCGAGAGCGAGTTCATTTGCGAAGCGCTGCCGTGCCGACTGATTGGCATGAATGCGAAGCTGATGACGCAGTACATTGAATACGTGGCGGACCGGCTCATGGTGCAGCTGGGATACGACAAGCTGTACGGGTCCGCAAACCCGTTCGATTTCATGGAAATGATAAGCCTGCCGTCCGTGTGCAACTTCTTTGAAAAGAAGGTGAGCGAATACGCGCTGGCCGAAAAGACGAAGACGGACGACATCTTCGACATGAATGCCGCATTTTAATTACCATTGTTTTACCCTCTGCCTTTTTACCATTTCATGTGCACGTCGGTTGGAATCAGGAAGCCGATGGCATTCATGATTCGATTTTGCAAAAGGATGAAGAGCGTGAAAACCACAAACAAGCCGCCAGTTCGCATGGTCATTGTGCGGTCATAAATCACGCACCCAATCCATGTCAAAAATGCCAGCCAGTAGACCAATTTGACGTAGTATTCAATGCCATTGATGGTCTTGACCTGTTGCGCGGTGTAGTGCGTTTTGCGTTCCAACAAATTCAATTCATTTGTTGCATCGTCGTTCTGCGTCGCGATGGCATTCAAGCTATTGGTTGTCAGTTTATTGCTGGTCTGCAACGTTGCGCCGGTTTCCGCCTGCTGCGAGATGATGTCAATCTTGTTGGACGTGGTTTTATACCAGTCCTCAAATTGTTGGGTCAGTTTGGCCTTTTCTTCCTCGCCGTTTTGTGTGTACCGGCTCTTTAACGCTTCATTGGCGCCATTTTGACCTTTGGAAAGCACCAAATAGTTTTGCAATGCGACGTCGGCCTTCTTGGGAGCATTCTTTTCATTCAGCACCGCCGCATTGTATTCATTCTGCGCATTTGTGATTTGTAATTGCGTGTAGCAGTCGGTTCCTTTTGCGCATGATAAATCTGCACTGCTAATCATTTGGTTCATTTGATTCATGAGTTGGGCTTGCTGCAACTTCATGGTTTGTGCGGCAGCTGCAATGGATGAGGTGGCATCTGCGGGGGTTGCTGCCGAGGGTGCTACGGTGGTCATATTGTTATGCGATGTATGTTATGTATGTGGTATGTGTTGTGTATTGTGTGTTATGTGTTATGTATTGTGTATTATATTTATGAAATAAAAAAATATAATGCATTATCATTTATTGTCATTTGGCCCATGGACCATGTGCCATGAACCACTTCATTCGCCCACTTCGTTTGCCCACTTCATTCGCCCACTTCGTTTGCCCACTTCATTCGCCCACTTCATTCGCCCCCTTCTTCTGCGGTTTCTTCTTGGTCGTCGTCGTAAATGATGGCCACATTGCGCCACACGCCGTTCGTGTATTTGCCGAACTTCTTGTCCATGTATTCATACACCTCGGCACCCTTGGGCACATCGCGTCCGTGCCCGCGCACATACCACTGTTTGAACGTTTCATACAACTCTGTCTTCTTAATGCCGCGACCGCCTTGCTGCATCTTAATCTTGTCGCGCGCAAATTCCGCCAGGTAGTCCTGCCCGAGACGGTATTTTTGGCTGCTGGCCGTCACCATGCTGCACGGCTTCACGAGGCCGTTGGTTTTGAAGACGTGCTCCACCAGCATGGACATGAACGTGGGAGCCCAGCGTTTCAGCTTCTCGTCCAGCATCCGGTCAATCTTGAACTGGTACGGATTGTCCACATCGCCCTGTGGGTTCGGTTCGTCGCAGAATTTGGACATGAAGTCCACCTTCTGAATGCGGCGCCAGGTGCCGTCGTCGTTGCTCTTGATTTCAAACATGGTGTTCGTGCACACCACCAGCTTGAACTGCGGGATGAAGGTGACCATGTCCTTGTATAGCGCGCGACCCTGCAGCGGGTCCCCGGCCGACACCTCCTTCAACACACCCTCGTTGATTTGGTCGCCCTTGGAGGGCTCCTGCATTACGGCATATCGGATGCCCATGAGCTGCGCAATTTCCGACGACGTGCCGCCAATCCCGTTTCGCTTGTTCGTGATGAGCGTGATGGGCACGGTGGCCTTGTATTCGCCGAAGCAGCGCGACATGAGTTCGGTCAGCTTGGATTTACCGTTGCTGCCCGCACCCACGTAAATCTGAAACGTCTGCTCGCGATTGACGCCAATCAAACAGGACGCCAGATGGTCCCACATGTAGGTGCGCAATTCCTCCAACGGAAACAGCTGCGCCATGAAGTCGTTGATTTCGGCAATCATGCTGGCGTGTTTTGCGCGGTCCAGCGGCACGTAGTCAATGTTGGTGCACTTGCTGATGTTGTCATCGGGCTGACCGCGACGGAAGCGCTTCTCCGAGAAATCCACGACGCCGTTGCTGAAGCACATGAGGTATGCGTTGGTGTCCAGCGTGTCCACGAAGTTCTTGTCGTAAAACAGCTCGCGCGCCTCCTTCATGATGTTGTTCTTGAACGTGGTGGTCTTCAGCCGCATGCAGATTTCCGTGTATTTCTCGGCCCGCATGCTCTTGTCCTTCCACTCGTCGCTGCCAGGGTCTTGCTGGTTCATGAGCGACGTGTTCTCGATTTGCTTGGTGTGATACATGGTGTAAATGTCCTTGGAAATCATGAGGCGCAGCGCATTGCCGGAATCGCACTCCTCCCAGCGCTGCCCGTTGAACGAAAACCAGGCGTTGTTTTTGATGCTGACGCACACGAATTTGTCCTTGGCGTAATTGAACACCACGTGCGCCAAATCCACGTCGGTCGCCTCCTTCGTCTTCATGGTCTCTTCCATGTAGTACTCGTTCGTCTTGCGGCGAATGTCTTCGTAGGCCTCGCGCGCATCGGTCTTGGCCCAAAACATGATGGAGCGCTTTGTCAAGCACCGCCCATCCGCCGGCGTGTTCATTCCGAACTGCTGCCACTTGTCGTAGAACTCGATGATCATGCTGTATGCAAATTTGGTGGATTTGGCACTGAACGCCATCCACGTTAGGAACAGGTGCGGGCTCGTGTTGCGCAGCGCCCATCCCACGCGAATCCACTTCGGCTCCGAATCATAGTATGCAGCCGGCAAGCACATGGTGTATTCGTGCGTTTCGCGCAGCTCGTATGCACGCTGTTCAATGGACGAATACATCTGTTCGATGGCCGCATTCAACTTCGCCTCGTCCGTGATGTCCGAGAGTTGAATGATTTCCACGTGCGGAGGCTGGAACACGACTTTCTTTTCACCCGCAGCAGAGTCATCATCCGCCCCGGTGGCAACAGCAGCAGTGGGCGCCTTCACGCGGCGCGGTTTGGGACCGGCGATGGATTGTTTCATGGCGGTGTGCTCATCTTTGACCGCTTCTGCGATTTCAAAGCCGGAATGATAGGCATACTGTGCTGTCAGCAGCTGGAAATTCACGCGCACGTCAAAGATGGACACGCTTCTTTCGTGAAATCCCAGGGTGCATTCCTCGTCCAGGCTCATGACATACCAGTACTTCAACACATAGGCTTGGTGCCCGGGCTTGCGCGAACCATACAGCTGCCAGTTTGTCGTGCCGCGCACAATGCCTTCGTCCAACACGTCCTCCCATGAATTGGTCAGGGGCAAATCCCCCCAAATGGTCGGCATCTGCGTCAACAGACGCTTGCGCAACATCATTTGCAGCGCACGGTCCATCTTCATGCCGATGAGGATGTGCACGCCGTCCTTGGTGGTGTCCTCCAGCAAATTCACGTCCGGCTTTTCAAACACGAAGATGGGCAACAGCGTGCCAGGAGCAAGCACCACCATGTCGGACAACTGGTCAATGATGGTTTCCACCAAATTGGAAATGTGCTCCTTCGTGTGCTGACGGCTTTCCACCGCCGGAGCATAGCGCTCGTCAATGTCGATTAGACCGGGGCCGTTGTCGACCAGCTGTTTCTCGGTCAAGAATTCATGACGACCCTGCATGAACACATGGTCCGTGTATTTTTTGTAAAATTCGCCAATGTCTTCCGATTTCACCGTGTATGTTCCTCCCGATATGCCCAATTTTTCGCTACCAATGCGCGTGTGCGTGTGTTGCTCACCTTTTTTCGAATACCTCTGTTTAATGAACGCGTCAAACGCGGTCGCCGACTGTTTTGATGCGGATGCCTTTGATGCCATGGATTTGATGATTTGATTGGAGGATGGATGTGATGAATACCGCGAATTGAATTGGATGGATTGAGTTCGGGTTTCGGGATTTGTTGATACACTGTGTCGACATTTTTTTATTTCAATTTTTCGCTTAATGTTGTAAAAAATCGAATCCCCTCAAAACCGCATTTCTCATTTTATCGAAAAATGTTTTATTGAAAAATCGACATAAAACATAATTGGTGTGTATATGTATTTGTATATTTGTGTTCGCATTCATGCAACATTCGACCCCTCCTTTGCCGGTCGTGTCGCCAGCGCCGCCAGCACCCGTCTTCATTCCCAAAGACACGATGTTGCGACTGTTGAAAGACGTGCGGGAAATCATGACGGCGCATATTCCTGGCATATACTACAAACACAGTGAAACCGACATGCTGTGCGGGTACGCTTTAATAATTGGGCCCGAAGATTCCTTGTATGACGGCGGCTACTACTTTTACAAATTCAAATTTCCACCCGATTACCCGCACTCCCCGCCAGTGGTGGAGTTTTTAACGAACGACGGCACCACTCGCATGCACCCCAACATGTATAAAAATAGGAGAATGTGCGTGAGCATTTTGAACACGTGGCGCGGAGACCAGTGGACCGGGTGCCAGACCATCAAATCCGTGCTGTTGACCGTCATGTCGCTCCTGGACAGCAAGCCGCTGCTGAATGAACCCGGCATCACTGCAACCAATCCCGATTTTGCCACGTACCATCAAATCATTCAGTATAAAAACTACGAATTCTGCATGCTGCATCTGGTGCAATCGTTGGCCGCGTTCAAACAGGTCATCGCGGACATCGAATTCCACGAGCAGTTTTACGAGCACATGTGTGCCGCGTTTCGCAAATCGCATTTGCGGTATTCGGCCGCCATAGATGCGCTCCTTTTGAAGCATCCGCAACCCGAATTGTTGCGAACCACGAACGTGTATCAAATGACCGTGGTCATCAATTATCCCGAGTTGAAGGCCGCGTTTCAAAAACGGGTCCTGGATGCATAAGGGATGCATTGCATTTACGCAATTGTTTAATTTAAAAATTGAATTAAATAATACGATGTTATTCTATATTAACACTCGGACTCTATCACAACCACCAATCCAATCAACAGAATGCATTTTTGCACCAACTGCGGCAACATGTATTATATCCGCCTGACGGATACGAATGGAATCGTGTATTATTGTCGCAATTGCGGAACGGAGGACGACACCATAACCAGCGACAATGTGGTGGTTTCACACACGTCCCTGAAATCGAACAAGAATCAGTACGCGCACGTTGTTAACAAATACACCAAGCTGGACCCCACCCTGCCGCGAATCAGCACCATTCTGTGCCCCAACACCGAGTGCCCGTGCAATCGCAACCACAATGCCACCCAGTATGCGGACCGGGCTGCAATTGTGGGAGTAGAAGAAGAAGCGACTGGCGGTGCTGCTGCGACTGCTGCCACTGGTCCTTTAGATGCGTCGGAGCCGCGCGAAGTCATCTATCTGCGTTATGATGACATCAACATGAAGTACATTTACTTGTGCGCCGTGTGCAACACCATTTGGAACACGGAACACATTTAGACAAATTAAATATTGTGGTATTTTATAAAATGAGTTATCCACCACCTCCCCCTTATCATCAATATTCAGCAGAAACGGCAGCAGCAGAAACGAAAGCAGCATTATTAGTGCGGAAGAAGAAGCAGCAGGAGCTTCTGCTCCCAGATTATCCTCCTCCCGCTCAAGCTTATCCACCTCCTCCTCCTCCAGGTCCACCTCCTCCCGCTCAAGCTTATCCACCTCCTCCTCCTCCATATTCCGCTCCACATTATCCACCTCCTCCAGGTCCTCCTCCTCCAGGTCCTCCTCCCCCAAGCTTTACTGCTTGGGAAGCAATCCATGCCGCACCATCAGCTCCATCTCCACATTATCCACCTCTTCCAGGTCTACCTCAACTTTACGCTCCTCCTCCTTATCCACCTCCTCCAGGTCCTCCCCCAAGCTTTGATGCTTGGGCAGCAAGCCATGCCGCTCCACCTCATCACGCTCAAGCTTATTCTCCACCTCCACCCACACTTCCCAAAGGCTGGCGTAAAACAGTGGACCCAGTGACTAAAACCCCCATTTGGGTTCATAACGAGATGGGAATATTGAGGTATGACGCCCCACCCAATGGTGGTGCAAAAAATAAAAAACGTAGAACAAAACGACGCCGTCATTGTCGCAAGGCTTCACGTCGCAGCACTAGCAAGAAATGATGCAATGAACCATGAAACATGAACCATGAAACAAAAGATTCATTTTTTTATATTTCGTAAAAAATTGAATAAAGACATCGCGACAAATATATGTATTACATCGAATACAGAACACAGAACCCATAATGGCAGCAGCACCCAATTCATTCTCCATAACTGCCCTGCAGATTGCAGACCCCGACGCGTTTCGCAGCAAGGTTCGTGCCAAGTTGACCGAACGATTTATTAGCACAATGAATGAAAATATGAATCCAGATGCGGCTGCAAACATGGCACTCAACTTGGAACGCGGCATCTACAACTACACGCTGCGCGAATCCGACACCAAAAACATCGTGAAAAAATGGGACAACGGCTATTTCGTGCAGATTTATGCCGACCGCCTGCGCACCGTGTGCATCAACATGGGCAGCGGACACGTGATTCAGCTACTGACAACCAAACAAATTAAAGCGCATGAGCTGGCGTTCATGTCGCATCAGGACATGAATCCCGACAAATGGATTACATTGATTAAGGCGAAGCAGCTACGCGACAAGCACAAATACGAAACCAAGGTGGAGGCTTCCACCGACAACTTCACCTGCCCGAACTCCAAGTGTCGGTCCACCAAATGCACCTACTACCAGCTGCAAACGCGTTCGGCCGATGAGCCCATGACCACCTTTGTGACCTGCATTGATTGCGGAAAACGCTGGAAGTGTTAATGAGTGTATGAAACATGACTAATGAACTTAAGAAACATTTAGGCAAAACTAAACTAACCACTAAACTAAACTAAGCCACTAACCTAAAAATAAATTAAGGCATTTGAAAATATTTTTTTCTCTGCATACGTTATAATCAATCTCACTCATCAAAATGGCTCACACTCTTAAAGGCGGTCGTCGCCGTAAATCCCACCGCGGTGGTCGCAAGTCCCGCAAGGCTTGCCGTCGCAGCCGTCGTCACTAAATTATTTTGTATTAGTTTAATTTATTGATTCATTATTTCCATGGATTTCACCATGCAAATAAAAAACATTTATTTGGTTCATTTTTGTTTCATTTTGGTCATTAACATTTTGTTTGATTTAGCAAAACCACACATCCACAATCAAATGAGTTCCAGGTCTGCCACGCGCCAGTACTCCGATTTGCCGCCAGGCAGCGGTCGGCGTATGATGAAGGGCAGCGCCTTTTGCTGCAATTCCAGCTGCGCAATCAAGTACCCATCGATGATTTTTTTGTCCACGGGAATCATGGGTTGAGCGCCTTGGTTCAATTGTTTAGCACGCTGACCCAGAATGCGCGTTTTCTCGTATTTGGTAAGGAACGGCATCGTCTTGTGCATGACGTCAATGATGACGCCGTCGGTGTTTCGCACCACGCGTGCAAGGGCGTTGACTTCGGCGTTGTTCAAATGCAGCATCTCATGATGATGCGACGCGATGTAATTCTCGTGCATGTCCGTCTCGAATTTGCGCAAATAATTGTTGCCATCATCGATGTCGTCGTCATCTTCATAGGAATCATCACTGTCTCCGCCTCCTTCCGCATGTTCAAGGTCGTCGTATGAATTTTGCAGTGTCGTTATGTCATGCAGCGTTGCTTTGCCTTTAGGAGGTTTGGATGATGCCAATGCCCGCTTGCTGGCAATCGTTGCCTTCTTTTTCGCATCCGAATTTGCAGCCATGGATGCTGCAGTGGCCACCTTTTTTGCAAGCATTGCCGGCGTCTCAACTGCCGCGTCAATGTCCGCAAATTCGTCGTCGTCATCATCTTCATCATCGTCATCCTCTTCGTCTTCATCCTCCATTCCTGTGCCAACGGATTCGGTGGCATCAGTGTCAGTTTCCGTGTGGCTGGTGTCCGCATCTGACCCCTCATCTTCTTCCAAGTCCTGTTTGGCATTGGATTTGGAACCACCACTACCCTCAAGGGGCGCGGCACCTTCATCATCATCATCATCGCCACCCTTCTGGCGATGCAATCCCAATTTATAAATGTGTTGCATCATGCTCGCTGGTTCGCCTTTGTGCATCATATAATGTCGCAATGATATGGATTGACAGAGTGGTTGATACTATATTATAACTAAATATACTTTAATATCTTTCAATTTTTAATTTTATTCCAGAGAGGACATGTCAATTAAACATTTTCTCTCGATTGGATTGGGATTGGCAGTTGATAACCAGGCCTGCATGAACGAGGCGCTTGATGCAGTTGTTTGTGTGTTCGGCGTTGAGGATGCAGCGGTAATGCGACGCTTGGGCGCGCGGTGCTCATACCCCTGCGGGTTGCTGCGTTCCTGCACAATGGTCTGCCACAGGCCATCCAACACCCCGATGGCGTGCTGAAACCACAGCTTGTTTCGCAGCACCAAAACGCAGCTCATCTTTTCCAAGCGCCAACGGATGGTCTTCATCCACATGTGGGCCTGATTGCGCTCCATGGCTTCGTTGAACCACGCCTCTGAAACCGAACGGGGGCATTCAATCGGCTCGTATTCATAGTGCGGTTTGCCGTTCTTCATGAAATAAATGATTGTGCCGGTCAACAATGCATCATTGTTCTCGTTGTTATCGTTCTCGTTGCCATAGCCGTCTTCCCCTTCTTCCGAAAACTGCGTCTCCAAAAAATCGCACTCATTCAAATCGGCCACCTCCATCTGCAGCTGCATTTGAATCCAGTACTCCTTTTTCGGAATGCCCGTGATGTCGCGATTCACGATGTTCTTAATTTCCACCATGCGCCCGTACAGCGGCGAAGCGGGGTCCACATTGATGCCGTCCGGCGACGCGCCCAAAAATGCATGCGCATCGTGCTGCAGGCAGCCGAAATCCGCCACTTTCGTTTTATACATGTGCTCGTATATCATGCGCGACACCGGTTCGTATTTTTGCCCCCAATGCATCGGCGACGACGTGTTCACGTATTCCTTTTCTGGGGCGGAACCCAGTTGCAACGGCTTGCACTTCTCGTACACCAGCTGATTAATGCACGACGGACTCTCAAACGCCTTCCACGCATTGCTGGCTGTCAGCAGATTGTGTCGGAACTTGTACCAGTCGGGCGTGCGCTGGTCGGGCTGCGGCTTGGCCCGAATGTGGGCCAGCTTTGCATCAATTACTGCCACATTCGGCGGTTTCCGTATGAAGGTGCTGCCGCATTCGCGCGCTGGGACAATCCATTTGAAATACTGGGCCTCGCAGAACCGGCACAGCGCATCCGCCTCCAGGTCCATCGTGGCGGAGAATTCAAATGCTTGCGTGCCCTCGAAATACTCGTGCAGCACGTCGCGCACCGTTTCGTGGAAATCGGGGGCGCTAAATGAAAGCGGGTTGGCGCAAATGTAGGCGTCCAGATGCTGCATCATGTCCTCGATGATGAGCAACATGTCTTCATCTCCAAATTGTTCAAAGAGATTAGAGAGATATTCCTGGTGTAAATCAATTTGTTGGCCCCACTCCGCATTTATTGCGCGCAGGGCATCCAATACATGGGACCATTCATTGTCCATGATGCAACTTGTATGTTGCAGCATTGCAGTTAAACTATATTAAAGAAACACATTTATATAGTTATTTTATACTCTTTTCGTTTGGCAAAGATGCAATGTGGAGTATGCCAATAATAACGCGGATGTTATGTTGGAGGACCAGCACCAACGCGACCCAAATGTTGGGTTCATGTAATTTATGCAAAATGTCGCCATAATCGGTGCTATGATTAACCATTTTACGATGCTGTTTGACGGCATTCCAATGACGATGGGGGACAACAAAAATATCATGAATGAAATGCGAATCACTTTTTTTAATTCAACCCCACACCAGTGCAAGTAACCGTCTTTGTGAGGCAGTGTGCACGCATTTGCATTATTGCAGTGCTTGAATATCCAAGTGCCTATTATGCCGGGCACAAATATTGATAGTCCGTATTCATAGTACTTGTTGCTCCAACCAAACATGTATTTTACCCCGAAGTAACTAACTAAAAGTTCGGATGTTAACACCAATATTGTGACATATCGTGATATGATGGTGTTTAATAACCGGTTGTTGTGTGCGATGCTCCACCATAACCCGGCATCTACGAGTTGCATGAGCGAAAAGGTGAAAACGAAGATGGCTGCAAAATACACTTCTTTTGTTTTGCACAGTGTCGCAGATGCTGCCACGCATATGAGTGAAAACACAAATGTTGAAATTGATGTTTCAATGCTTTTACACATTTAACGGTGGTATTTAATATATATATTTATTTTTTATGGGGGTTTGTTCAAAACATTTAGGGCTTTCATAAAATATTCACATAATGCATAATACATAATACAATTGGTGATTGAATGCAGAATTCGAAATCCGATGGTAATGGAATGTCATGGCTTTACCACCTTATTTGGATAATTCCCGTCATTGGTGTAATTTTATTCCACTACGAGGGGGGAGTGGGATGGTTTGGTTCCATATTTTTTACATTGGCTCTAGTGGGTACACTATTTAGATTTATTGCTGAGGGTGGGATACCTGACATGGGTGGGTCATCGGCTCCAAAACCATACAATCCGATAAAGCCACAATACCAGGCACCACAATACACTCCGCCACAACAACTGAATGGAGGGAAAAAGCATGGGAAAAAGAGGAAATGAAACATACTGAAAATAATATAATGAATGTGTATTGCAATACATTATAATGACTGAAACAACAAAACATGTCGTGTGCATTGAAGGCAAGCGAAATGTCGATAAGCTGTTGAATAAGGATAAGCCGAAACGTGCTCGCACGCTGAAATGGACAATCGATGACGCCTTTTTTGATTACAACAAGCAGATGGAAGTATTGCGACGCTTAATTGCAGATGACCCTGCTTTAGAAGAGAGAAAATTCTTCATAAAAGAAATAAAGAATAAGCTGGATGGATATTCACGCCAAGATACTGAAAATGATATGAAGGATTTATCCGCGTTTATCTCTCTAAATGCAACCATTGAACTGTTATTGGTCGGCAAATTAAGATGTGCGTACTGTCGCGAATGCTGCGAGCTCATCTACAAGGACGTCATGGCACCGCGTCAATGGACTTTAGACCGCGTGGACAATGACCGGGGACACAATGACGGCAATGTGGTTCTGGCATGTTTGGTTTGTAATTTGCAACGGCGCACCATGGATGCTGAGAGATTCAAATTCGGGAAACAGCTGCGCATTGTCAAGGGGTTTTAACCGCTTTTCTTAGTTCGATTGTTGTGCTTAGCGCTTTGCTTGGCGCTTCTACTTCGTTTGTGCTTGGCGCTTCTACTTCGTTTGTGCTTAGTGCGCTTATTGCGCTTAGCGCTTTTCTTAGCGCCGCCAGATTTTGGAGAAGCCTTTGGCGAAGAAGCTTTTGGCGAAGAAGCCTTTGGCGAAGAAGCCTTTGGCGAAGCTTTGGGACCACGTTTAACCATTTTTATTAAATCCCAATTTGCATATTCCAAATCATTCATCCATCCCAACTCAAAAATTAAGGTTTTTAAGAATGCAGCCTTTTCATGTTGTTCTGGGGTGCACTCATCCTTCGTTTCAGGAAATTGACGAACCGCATTCAAAACCGCTTGAACATATTCTCTGATAGTCATCGTTGTTGGCAATTCAGGGAATAATTTTTTGCCAGCGACTTCAATCAATTTTTTACGGGATGTATTATCAATCGGCGTGTTGATGATGCCTTCATTGTGTGCCACATTCGCGTCATGCCATTTTGTTTTATAACCGAAATGATTGTACCACGACTGCCCGGTTGTTAATATTTTCAGTTGAGCCAAACTGATGGACACATCACATATCCTTACATTTGAAGCATCCATCAATGTTATGTATTCCACGAATGGAATGGATTCTGCCAATCGGTCAATCAGTCGCATCAATGAGGCACCCTTGCGTTCATCGCCTTGGCATTTGAATACACTGGAAACCTTCAATATTCTGGGCTTGGTTCTATTTTCAAGTTTAATGAATGGCATTTGGTTATCGTCCGTGGGGTCGTCAACCATGAATTCAAAATCCAAACATGTTTTGCCACCATGTAATATTTCATATTTATCGGAACTAAAAGCCTTTCTGACGGTGAAGTTAGAACCAAAAAATTCAATGACACGTTCTCTTATAATTGGATGTTGCATTTACTTGCACATTATTTGCATGCATTATGATGAGATAAAAAGTTTTCAAGGGGGGGGGGTCATTCATTTCATGTTGACGACCTTCCATTGTTTCGTTTTACGAAATGAATGACAATCATGCAGCAAACAAATGCAACAATCATAATTGTGTAGAAGATAACTTCGGCGACCATGGA
>Ga0209191_1000794_pt1 | contig 22866 bp, 13 predicted proteins | sample S_130626_EF_Meta_FD_187320 | JGI IMG/M metagenome (GOLD analysis project Ga0209191, IMG submission 187320) | Freshwater microbial communities from Lake Simoncouche, Canada to study carbon cycling - S_130626_EF_MetaG (SPAdes) (version 2) | ecosystem: Environmental > Aquatic > Freshwater > Lake ...
GTATTTGTTGGTGTAACCGTATTTGTTGGAGTTACCGTATTTGTTGGCGTATTTGTTGGTGTTGGTGTATTTGTTGGTGTAACCGTATTTGTTGGAGTCGAAGTATTTGTTGATGTCATAGTGTTTGTTGGCGTATTTGTTGGTGTAACCGTATTTGTTGGAGTTACCGTATTTGTTGGCGTATTTGTTGGTGTTGGTGTATTTGTTGGTGTATTTGTCGGTGTCTCAGTAGGTGTAGGAGTATTTGTCGGTGTTTCAGTAGGTGTAGGTGTGTTTGTTGGTGTCTCAGTATTTGTCGGAGTAATCGTATTTGTCGGAGTAATGGTATTAGTTGGTGTAATGGTGTTAGTTGGTGTATTTGTCGGTGTTGATGTGTTAGTTGGTGTTGTCGTATTAGTTGGTGTTTGAGTATTTGTAGGTGTATTTGTGCTTGTAGGTGTAGGTGTGTTTGTTTTTGTAGGAGTATTTGTTGACGTAACCGTATTTGTTGGTGTATTCGTATTTGTTGGTGTGTTCGTATTTGTAGGCGTTGGCGTCTTTGTTGGAGTTGCAGTATTTGTTGGTGTTGGTGTTGGTGTAACACATAAAGTTTTACCTGTTATAACCCCAAGCGAATTTGTTGCATAGCAGTAATCATCTTTACTAAAGTTCTTTGCTTCTACCCAATTACTATCATTATTATTCAAACATGATTCAAAATCAATATAATATTTTTGGCCAATTTCACCGTTAAATAAATTTGTTTTTCCGCATATTTCGGTATTTGATGGTAATCTACAAACATCATAACAAGATAATGTAGCTGGGCTTGATGGATCTAAATAGACATCAAAACAATTGCAATTATTTATATCTGGAATTAATGAATTACCTCTAAAGTATAACTTATTATTATTATTCATTAATCTAAAATTCGTATTGCTAAATGTTGTATAAACATGATAATAATCTTGTGGAATTGTAAGTCCACTATATATTACAGTTAAGCCAGCATATAATAAATTTGTGGCTACTGGTACTAATGCAGCAGGATCACTATATTCATTAACACCAATATTACTAACAAGATTATTGTTTGTATTTAATTTAGGTATAACCCAAGTGTACCAAGAATATCCAGTTGTTAAATATGCTGGCACTTCATGTGTCTTAAACAAATATGCTTGAATTAAATTACCATAATCATCAAATCCACCACTAGTTTGTGATATCTTTGCTGTTCTAACTTGTGGAGCATTTACCCCCCAACCAGAAAATGATATATATCTATTAAGTTGACTACTAAATGTATTACCGCTTGTTGATGGTCCAATACCATTTGAAAATCCCCTAAATAAACTACCTCCAGATGACATCCAAGAATTAAATTCCAAATTCAAACTGACTGGCTCAATAAATAAATAAGCATCATATTCTTCTGGTGATGTTGGAGTAACTGTTGGTGTTATGGTCGGTGTTGAAGTGTTTGTCTTTGTTGGCGTTAAAGTTGGTGTTTGTGTATTAGTTGATGTTATTGATGGCGTTGGCGTCTTTGTTGGCGTCTTTGTTGGTGTCTTTGTTATAGTTGGTGTTATGCTTATAGTTGGTGTTATAGTTGGTGTTGGAGTTGGAGTTGTACATAATATTTCAACTGTTGCACCAAATAAAAATTCATCTCTTGTTATATTAGTATATATTGGCACACTATTAATTGTATCCAAATATACATCAAATGGACCTTTTGAATGTGATGATGCATTTAATTGAATAAAATACCTTGCACAAGTTGTTACCCCTGTTATAACCCTCTCTATACTATTCTCGCATATTGGGTCAGTATTTATTACAATTAATTTATATGTTGCCATTTAACAATTTATTATTTTGAAAAAACTACAAGAATCCACATCTTTTATGGTAACAATAACTTGATTTGACCCAGAAAATCTATTAGGTACATCAATACTCACGGGTAATATTCCTGTATTTGTTATTGTTGCAACATAAGTTTCATAATTCCCATTTATGTCTGATATATAAATACCAAATGGTGGCGTTCCTATTATACTTGTTAAAGTTATTTTATTATTTGATGTTGCAATTGGAATATATCCAGGTGTTGAAGATGGAGTTGGTGTTGGAGTTGGTGTTATTGATGTTATATTTGTTATACTATAAACAATATCGCAATCTATATAACAATTTAATTTCTTTGTTGTTCTACACCCCTCACTATCTTGAATAATAATGGTAACTTGTGGAGATGAATTAAATATAATAGGTAAACTATATGTTATATTACCAACCAAAGGCAATGATGTTACTTGACCCAGATAGGTCTCATTACCCCCAAATGCATCAGATACATATATATTTAAAGGCGTCGTTCCACTTATACTATTAATGATGATGTTTGTCATACGGAACAGCTAATATTATATATTATTTTTAAGTTTATGGTTAAAACTTGCGATGTTATGCTATTATTAGGTTCGGCAATTATATTTAATTTATTCGTAACCAAATCATATGAAACACTATCAATACCAGGTATTGCCTCAACCAATGTTTTTATTGCATCAACATAAACTGAATCTGTCGGAACATCTGTTCTAGTATAACCAGTAAAAAATGAATTACTATTTGTTAAACCACTTGGCTGTAATGTATATTCTACCTTAAATATTGCAGAATTTAATGAACATTTAGGATCCAGTATTGTGGTTGATCCACTAAATTCAGCATTAACTAAATCAGAGAACCCCTCATTTAGGAAATCCAATAATCCAAAATTATTTAAAGGTTGTAATACAAATGTCTGTGAATTAACTATATATGTTTGGTATGATGTGGTAACTGTAAAGCAATTTATTGCTGTTTCTCTTGTTAATGTACAACCATTGGAATCCGCTATCGTTAAACTATAATTACCACTAGTTAATCCACTTGCTATTATTGATTGCGGATTACCACTCACATTACTTGACCAGTTAAATGTAAAAGGGGGAATCCCTTTTGTTATCAATGCCGTAATTACAGCGTCATTACCGTTCACACAAGATGTTGGGTATAATGAAAAATCAACACCATTGCTCGATGTTACTTGAATATTCTTTGTTTGCTCGCAGCCTGTTGAATCAATAACCCTTAAAAGATATTGACCCTCTGTTAAGTTTTGGAATGTTACCCCAGTTAAATTTGTATCAATAATTGATGTTGTATCCAAATAGTAATCAAAGGGTGGTGTAGCGCCTGTGCTAACGTAAGCAAATAAACTGCCGTTATTTGATGCACAAGTTGTCCCACTTAATGAATGATTTAATGTGAATTTATTCTCTGCAATTATTATAATTTCACTATCATAATAACATCCAGTAGAATCCTCCATATATGCCGTATATGTGCCGCTACTTAAATTCTCAAAAATATAATTTGTTGATGTTGTGGTAATAATTGTTGTATCACCACTTGATTTTATCAAACCATAATTATATGGTCCTGTTCCACCAACAACGCTAATATTTATTAAACCATCTGATGCCGAACAAGTTGAGTTAGTTCCATCTATTGAAACTGACGTAACCCCATTGTCGTTATTTAATGTTGCGGTAAATTCTAATGTACATAACCCAGCATCAATAACTGAAATATCATAATTACCAGAAGTCAATCCAGTCATTACAAAATTTCTATCATAAGTTATATCATAATACCCAGTATTGGCTGAATAATAGAAGGGGGCTGTGCCACCACTTATGGTAATATCTAATTTACCAGTTGCGGTAAAACAAGTTGGTTGTGTTAAAATAATTTGTACAACGCCTAATGAAGCGGTATCAATCACTTCAATATTTTTAATTTTTGAATTACCTTGTCCATCTGTAACTTGTACAGAATATACTCCAGCAGTTAAACCAGTTAATGTACTGCCTGTTGTATTGTCAACCCAAAGATAAGAATATGGTCCATGATTTGTTTGACCCGTTACAAATATTTTACCTGTTGGTGTTGAATAACAAGATGAATTATTAATAACATATAAACCAAAATCAAAAGCATTTGATGTATTAATAATAAAACTTTCTGTTTTTGCCGTACAACCACCAAAATCATTAGCCGTTAAATAATATGTTCCAGCACTCAAACTTCCAAATTCAACTAAATCTGAATTATTTGTTTGATTATATACTAAATTACCATTAGTAGAATAAAGATTATATTCAACCGCAGAAAATGCAGATGTTGTTGATACTGAAACTGAACCATTATTTTCCGCATTATTTGTATTAACTGTAGATTGAATTGACGCACAACAACCGCTAGAAACTGGTATATTTATATAAAATTCTAAATTCTGGTCTAATGTCGAATCATTAACCCTAACACCATATGTTGCACCAGATAACCCGGTTTTATATATCGGAAATTCTTCAGTTGTTATACTTACCCCCAAAGGTGGGTCAACCCACTCAATTGTATATGGTGCAGTTCCACCAGTTAATGATAAAGATATAGCACCAACATTTATGTTTGAACAATCCCCAGTTACGCTTAAAAAATAATCAAATGCTGCCATTTTTTTAACAAATTATATTTACATCAACCCCAACATTTATAGTTAATAACTTATTTGATGCAATATCATCAACACAATCCAAATCAATAAAATTAACCACACCATCTGATGGGTTATTATAATTTATATCATAATACTCCAAATTAGATAAAGCACTAATTAATGCATTACCCCATTGCGCATTTGTTGGTACATCATCATTCCCAATACCATCATAAAACTTAATTTTTGAAACAATTTTTGAATTTAAAATTATTTCACTATACCAAGTAGTCAATACATTACTACCATCACAAGATAAATTATATTCAGTTAACGCACCATTGATTACATTACCCAAAATAATACTAAATGAATCAGTTGGGGTAGCAATCATAGTAATCCCATTCTTTATACATATATCTGAAAATATTGGTGAAGTAATGTAATTATCCCCACTCGTTATTGCCGTTAAAGAACTTATACTATAATTAGTTGTATCACTTAATGCTTTAGGCTTTGTGCCAAAAACATTTTGCATAAGTCGCTTATAAACATATTTTTGTTTGTGTAATATAGAATTCTCAAACTTAATACCCCCCATCCAAAGTGTTGTGGCTGGTATCATTTGTTCAACCATTTTAATCCAATAAGGATTAATCCCTTCAACAAACTTAATTAAATTATCATATGTATATTTATTTGTTGGTATACCAACCGCATATGGTGCTTCAATGTATTTCCAAAATATTGATTGTAATGTAGGGTAACCCCCTGTCTTACCATCAGTTATGTACATCCTATTACGAACATTAATCATATTCTTTGTAAATGTTGATGCAAATTCAAAAAACGATTTTGATTTTGGTTGTGGATTTATAATTGTTGAATCAGTACCCCCAGTTGTCGGATACGGAAACGTTAAGCCACTTTGTGGTATGGGGTAATCATAATCCTTAGATTGAACCCAAACATCATACAGAAGACCTTGTGCAGGATTTAAGAATAAACTAATATTCTTCACATTTAATAATAATCTTTCATCGTTTACAAAATAATAAGCATTATAATTACCATCAACCGATACTCTCATCAATGTATTATCTCTTGACCAAGATTTTTTGTTATCAACATATTTGGATAATGTAAAACCTTCGTCAATGTAGGGGAATTTCCTAAATATATCCAAATACTTATTACCATAAGTGAATGGTTGAAATTCAGTACCATATTCAGCACTCGCCCCTGTCCCAACTTTCGTTGTTATTTCTAAACTCTTATGTTTTGACGTTAATTGATACCAACCAGCACCCATCTGGAAAAATAGTTGACTACTTTTCTTTGGTTGTGGATAGCCTGTTTCTCTATCCAATGGATAATTTTCAGTATTGAAATTTACATTTATTAAACTTGTATTTTCAGTTACGGAAGAATACGTTATACCATTAAATTTATAAGTACTAACTGTTGTAATTGGGTCAATATCAATATATGTCCCAGTTTGTAATTTTGTTAATTCTGTATTAAATTTTATTAAATTTATTTTCTGGTCAGCCAAATATATATGCTCGTTAAATTCAATTAACGCCTCTGGCGCACCAAATAATCTAAGAATAAATTCAATTGACCTTCTAGTTCCTTTTGACTTAAATAAATAAAAAGAATTAATAACCAAATTCCTATAAAAAGAATAATTTAATTCCAAAGGTGTTTGCGAACGGTTATATGCTGGATATTTGAAATCGCTATTATTTCCAAAAATGGATTCCATTAATGTCTGATCCGTTAAGAATTGGAAATTCTCCTCCCACCCCAATGTTTGCCCCAAATTTAATAATAATTGAGATGGGATATCGTTCTTTGGTGTGTAATTAACCGAATTCATATGTGCCAAAGAATCAATGAACTTTTTAACCTCATCAAAACTTCTTCCATATATTTGCAGCATGCTTTCAATTCTCCTATCAAATGTATCAAACTCTTTTAACGAATCTGAAACAAAAAATCTGGATATTAAATTTGTTCTTGCATTATCAAAATATGTCGCAATATCTTGAACATCATTTAAATATTTTGTAAATTGTTCCGATAATATATCAATATTCCAAATCCCATCTAATGGAAATGATAAATTTGTATTAACCAAAGTGAATTGTCCATTATCATTTTCTTGCGGAACTTGTAATGTCATTGTGTAAATAGGTGACGATAATGTATTTAAAATATATTGCTCTAATTCATCAAAATTGCTTTTTAAAATTAAATTATATAAGAAATTACTAGGTCTAATTATAAATGAATCTACACTAAATGAACTTGACGTACCAAATGGCGAACCAGAAACTGTTATATTTAAAATACCCTCATTTAAACTATCACTTGCATTTAAAATAACTAAAGGATATGAAACACCACTTATAGATAAAATATAATCAGCATAATATTGCGTCAAATTTCTATATTCAGATACCTTAATCTCTTTTGTCATTAAATTAGTATCAGAATTAACACTAAAATCAACCCCAAGTGGATTATGTATTTTAGATACATCAATGTCAAAAGTTGTATCATCCGTTATCGAATCATAAACAATATTTGTTGCTGTATACCCTGTGATTAAATCATTGTCATAGAAATTAACATCAATAGATGCTGGGAAATTATTTATAATTTTATTTATTGATACAGATAATCTTTTAGATAATGAACCATACATAACAAAACTCATTACTTGAGTTATATCATAATTGGGATAAACATCAAACTCCTTGGATAATACCGTTCTAACATCCCCAATATCACTAATACCCAAACTCTCCAAGTTAATGCCAGCATCAAAAACATTTGTATAAAATTTACGAGGAATTCTTTCACTTATATAGGGGGTAAATTCAAAAGTACTAGAAGTTAAACCCCCACCAGTAACAAGCTGATATCCAACTAAATTATCAAATACACCACCACCACTACCAGGGCTATTTTTAACGTAAATTTTTGGCATTATTCTATTATATTATCAAAGTTTTTGCTTATATCAATATCATCATTTCTATCCTCCCTAACCTCATACAATAATTCATTAAATTGATTTCTAACCTCAAATAAATTATATTGTCTGTATATATTATTAGATGGGTCATATAAGGTATAAACCCCATCCTCAACAGATTTAGTCTGATTACCAAATATTCCAATTGCCAATGTGGAGATGTCATGTTCAGCAATCTCAATCTCCAAAGTTGTTGGGTTGAAATAAGTATTACTTATAATAATACTTTGATTCGGCTGTCCAATAAATGGAGTTGAATTTGTCTTATTAGAAGGAGAACTACTCGGACTTAAAGTTAGAAAAACCAAGTTTGTATTATTATCAACATAACGATAACGAATTGATTTTTGACTAGTATTAACCTCATTTGTAACAATCGGCTCACAAAAAAATGATGATGTGATTATTCTAAAAAAATTAGGAACTTTTTGGCTATTATTTAAGTATTCCACACGATATCCAACCAATTCTTGGGGTACTTCAAATTTATTCCTAAAATCATCTGGAACGTCATCTAAATTAACCACAATACCTTTAACATTTGGTAACGCACTTAAAACACCACAATCATTTATTTTTGTTCTTATTTGCGCTGGTCTTAAATATAATGTATAATAACCAAGTGAGATAAATTCTGACGCTGGTAATGTTAAATTATATAATCCACCTAAAATTTCAGTAGGATATTCACTATCAAAATAAGGTTTTAATATGGTTGTTGCATCCAATTTTTTTTGAGAAATCAAATCAGTCTGATCCCTAGTTGGCGCATATACCATAACTATCTCCACATCTTCTGGACTAACATCACTAGGTCTAACTGTTCCATATGTACCAATTGCCATAATATCGTATTTTTATTATAAATAGTTTATTTCTTTATTTATTTGTGAATTTGAAATAGCCATATCCATATTTTTCCATATCTTGTAATGTCTTAACTTCCCCAAGCCTCTGAACTTTCTCATAACCTGAATTTTTTCCCCTCTCCACAAATATATTTGAAAAAATCTGAACATCCGAAACTGACTTCATTAATGCTTCATTCTTTGTTATTGGTTTTAATTGTGTTGAATCCTCAGTTAACCCTTCACTATTAGCCTCAAAAGTCGTTATACCTAAAGGATAATCAACATACTTAATGTCTTGTATTGTATAGGCTGTAAAACTATTATTTATATTTGTAACCCTACCATAAGGAACACCATCTTTAAAGACATCAACACCAACCAAATAACGCTTATTACCGTATAATGATAATTCCAATAAATTAGATTTTGTATACCCCGTAACCTTAACATTACCTTCATATAAATAATCTTCAATATCAATACCAGTATCCCCAGTGAAAATATAATCATAACTCAAAGGAGTATTCCTCCACGCACCGCCACTAGGGGTGAATGTCGCAGTACCACTTGGATTACCATCTTTCTTATTTTTATCGAAAGGTATTGTTATTGTTTTGCTAATAATATTTGTACCAAAATTATTCTTTTGAGTTAATTTTATCCCATAACTACTACTTGTTTTTTGATAGGTATGACATTTACTGACCGTATTCATAACTTCACTAGCACTTTGATCCCCCCAATACACCTTATACTCAGAATCTTTGGTATATGCCGTTCTAACTGATGTATTATATATGCAATACTCATAAGGACTTTTACCAGAAAAAACAAAATTTAAAACCGTATCTTTTTGCAAAATTGCCCCATCAAATTCTGAATAATATCCAGCATCAACAACATCTTGTGTCAATAATATTGGTATGGTTAACCCAGTTAAGGTTGATGTACCATTAACACCACTAGTTAATAAACTTGTCATCCCAGTATACACACCAAAAGTATTACCACTATAAGTAACTTCTTTAACTATAGACGATAATGATTCTGGGGATATTTTAATTTTATATATCATTACTTTTTAGTTATGTACTCAAACCAATTCATTGGATTCTTCTTCACCCCAATTTGGCTACCATTATTAATATCATAATACTCATAAGTATGCGTACCATAATTTAGATTTAATTTATAATAAAAATCAAAAACTTCATTTAAATTATACTTATCATTTGTAGGTAATTCCGCTTGGCATCTATTTGACATTCTTTTAATTGACCCTGTTTGCCCATTAAAAAATGTCGCACTAACATAAAATGTATCAATATTTAATATATTAACATCCTTCAGCCAATAAATAAAAAACCCCTCTGTATTCTCTGTATAATCTAAAAGATATGTTGGAATAATTATATCGCCAGATTTAACACCATTGCTTGCTTGTAAAATTGTTGTCAAATATAGTTTTTGAGATTTACTAAAAGGCGAATCATAATAATCCAATTTGAAAAAAGAATTATTGAAATTATTATTATTAAATTTTATATTATCTGCCAAAAAATCATTGCTTGGGGTTAAATACGTTGAATTCCAATTTAATTTGGAAGACAAATCAACCCCATTGTAAAAATTAAAATTTATATTTAAACTATAATCTATCGCCATTATATTAATTTTTTATACATCTAATAGAATATCCATTATTCCTATCATCACATTGGAAATCCAAATTATCATTGTTATATTTTAATTGAACTATTTTAGCAAAATTACTCCCGCAACCATTAGTAGTACTTGTCCAATATGTAGTGGTCTCCCCAAAATAAATAAAATCACTGCCATATGCAAATTCTCTTCTACCAGCAGGATAAGCATTAAACCCACTACTATTTGTTGCTCCATCATTTGGTAATTCCCACCAAACAGTTCCACTTGTCTTCATCTTCCCACCAGAAACACCATTACCCCCTAAATAATTAGATAACGTTTCAAAATCAGTTAGTGTCGGCACTCTATAACCTGTTGGGCATAAACTAATCGCATTACTTACTGAATAAAAATTATACAAATAACCAAAACAACTATCTATACTATTATTATTATACGCACAATAAGCGCCACTTCTTAATATCTTCCAACTATTATCATTTGTCACATTAGGTATAGGTGTACCATTATTATATCTTGTTGTTCTTAGATTTTCTGTAAACCAAGTTTGTGTACCAATAGTAGCCGTGCCATAAAAATTACCATCATAATCCCTAACATATGTAGTACCAGAACAAACATTAACACTTGTTAATGTACCTCCAGAATTAACATTAAATACAACCCCATTTGTGCTACTAACATACCAACCTGCCGCCAATTTAACCCTATTAGTATCATACAAAATATCACCAATCTCAATGGTCTGGGGCGTTCTTTGTGTTGACACATATAACTTATCGCAATCACCCACACAAGTTGTTGGAGTTGTTACACAAAATATTGATGAACAAGCATCTCCACTAGTAGCATGATTAAACCAACTTGAACAAGAAGGTGATGGTGCATATATATTAAATTCACTCATATTATGTACAATTTTGATTAAATACTATTAAGTTATTAGATGAATAATACCTTAACTCTGTCGCTGATGGTGTTGGAGTTGGAGTTGGTGTTACACTATTGGTAGGCGTAACTGTTCTTGTTGGTGTTGTAGTTACAGTTATAGATGGCGTTATAGAAGCTGTTGGTGTCATAGATGAAGTTATAGATGGAGTTGGCGTATTACTTGAGGTTATTGTCGGTGTGGTTGTTTTAGTCGGTGTTATAGTTGGTGTAACCGTACTAGTTGGGGTAACCGTAGGTGCATTAGTTCTAGTTGGAGTTGGGGTAACAGTCTTGGTTGGTGTAGGGGTTGGGGTACTAGTTTTTGATGGTAGGGGGAAGCCTTCTATTAATCCGCTATGAGAAAACCTAACTACTTCATAATCAATTACTGCGTTGATAGAGTTACTTAATATATCCTCACCGTAACTATTTATAGTATCTTGTTGACCAACATTATCAAAATCCATCTTAATGGGTAAACTTATTGTTATATCATTAAGTCTAGGTTGTAGTAATCTATATTTATTCACACTCATCTACCAATGGTTTTACAATTAATGAAGAAGAACTATCCCCAACATTTGTTGATTTATTCACTTTTTGAGTATAATAATCATACCCCTCTGGAAACAACTTAAAAACATTATTAACAAATGGATAGAAAGAATTATTTATAAAAGGATAATTAACCCCATTATTATTTTCATCAAAAAACCCAACATCATATATATCCCTCCACCTAAATTGCCCATCAACTTTTGAATAGAAAGCATAATTTGGAACATCATAAGCAAATTTAAAATCAACAGTTTCAACATAATCTGAAAAAACTTTCAACACCAATTTGTTATGTGGCTTATAATAATACCCAGATTTATTATTATCATAGTTTGAAACTCTAAAAACTTCATCAGAATGTTTTATTTTATGATATAAATCAGCAATAACTATTTCCTCTTGGGTATATTCATTATATTCACAAAAATCACCATCAAGATTATCATCACTTAATTTAAAATACTTAAATTGATTTCTTTTATCATCAAAATAACTCTCAACATTAATATTGGTATTTGAACTTGATGTTGAATCATCCCACCAAGGATTAACTGGTTCTGTTATATTGAATAACCAACCTTTTTTAATTACATCAAAAAACCCAGAATAACCTTTATATACCATTGTTAAGTATATTTCAGTTAATGGTCTGTTTTGGTTATCAACAAGTGTTTCAATATTTAGATCATTATTTGATATAAAATTATATGAAATATTTGATGTCTTTTTTAAGAAATAAAACTCATCTCCAATAAAACTTAAAACTTTTGGTTCATCAAATGCACCAGTTTCAAAACCAGCCTTTGTTGGTACAATATCATTTGAATTTTTAATAACTTTATGTTTTCTAACATAATATTTGGATGTAGTTTCTCCACTATTTCCAATAGAAATAACCCTCCTTAATGTACCTAACTTATTATCAGAAATATTATTATTAACTCTTAATATATTTAAAACATATTCATCTGAACCGTATGATCCATCACCAAATGAAAATATTTCATACAATCTAACAATTGAATCAATTTTAAGTGCAACCCCATCTGTAGCAGTTAAATTGTGGGGTAATGAACATCTAATTCTAGTTAAATTAAATCCATCTTCAATAATAACATCAGTAACAAATGGTATTCCTTCTTCTGCCACCCAATCGTAAAATCTATTATCTATCTTTATATTTAAATTTTGCTTACTATCACCACTAAACGGATAAGTTATGTAATAATCCCAATTATATTTAAAAGCATTAACTGACTCATAACCAAAAGAATTTGGGACGTTTGGTCTAAAGAAATCAAATTCATATCCAGGTAAGAAACCTTTGTCAACATTTGATATTGAAGAGGTGTCTTTATTATAAATATTATATATTAATTGTGACTTGTATTTACTATCAGTTGTGCCAGAATAAAAATTATCATATAAATAACTAACTTTAAATGTTGGCCTAATATTATATGATTGTGTTTTTTCTTTATTATATAATTCTTTTAAATCAACGGTAATATCTCTATCAAACTGAATAAGTTCTTTCTGGGTATTATCCAAGTTAATAGCCAATTGTGAGTTAGTTTCATCACCAACTTTATTCTTATATACACTAGAAACAATATTAAATTTATTCATTTAAATATTTTGTTTTAAACTTATCCAAAGCAGATGCCCCCTTCTTTATACCAAAATAAAAATAAAATGGTGCCCCAACTAAAAACCTATTCTTTTTATTGGTGTATTTAGTTGCTTGGTTTTTGTCATTATATAAATAACCCCTATCATTATTATATGTTAAAACATTTTCATTATTATAAAAATATCTTTCTTTATTATATGGATTTAATCTATTTTTAAGTGACGCCAAATCTGGTTTAATCCTATCTAAATTTTGATAATTATCTGTAATTATAGTACTAGTATACCAACTGTTATCTTGATTACCAAAGAAAAGGTCACCCCCGTTACCACCCTTTAATTCCCATTGATAAAATGGTACTATTTGCGATTTAATACCAAAATATTTTGGCTTCAACTCATTGTTTAATGCTCTAAAATTAACTCGACCTGGTGTTAAATAATCTTTTAATTGTAAATCATCTTGAGATGATGAATAAAATATCCCAATAACTGGATTGTCTTTCTTATCATATTGAATTGATATTTCTGAATCAACACTATTAGTCATTGTATAAAATTCAGATGAAAACTTATCAACCCCAAATTCAGAATTTATTGATAATAATTGACTATAATCCCCATCCGTTTTCTTGTATTCCCTTGAAAATAAATCATTAATATTCTTTAAATTCCTAATGAAATTACCATTAGTTATTCTACTAATTGCAAATAAATTAAGAATATCTGAATTATCCCCGTAACTTGTTGGCTCTATTTTATCTAATACAAAAGAATAATATTCAAAATTATCACTATTATATCCATATAATGAATTTTTATAACCCAAATCCATTATTGTTGTTGGAAACATTAGATTTTTAACATTTTCTTTATTCATAGTCCTACCAACAAAAGTACTATTACTTTTAGAGAAAGGTGAACTACGATAATAAAAATTAGTTGTTTTGACATCAAAATATATCAAGTCATTACAATATGATTCATCATCAATAATTGCTTGGTTTTTATTATTATATTTAATTTTGGTTTGTATTGGAAATGCAAATAATGATCCATTTACCCAGTTATTAACAAAAACTTCTGATACAACACCCCTACATAAAGCATAAAAATATCTGAATCTATTTACCCATTCATTATAAGTCCTTAAATCTTTTGGAATATCTAATATTGGTCTATCTACAAAACTATAACAACCATTTGTCACCGGGTCATTTTCAGCGCATTTAGAATCAACCTGAAAACTTGTACCCCTGCCTGTATAACAACCTAAACTAACCATATTATTACAAGTATTAAGTGTTGTTAATAAATTTTCAGTCATAGTAAATCCAGAGAAATCTTGGGGGGAATACCCTGTATCACTTGCTGGTATTGGATTATCTGCAAATTGTTCTGACCCAACAATTTCATAAGTTGCAAATCCTAAATTCTGTTGTAAGGCTGCTGCTTGACCATTATTAATATAATATGTATTAACCGTACTTGACGACCAAGATGAACCATCCAAATAATCTGATGTTGGTAGTCTATCTGTCCTAAATATTGTTTTATTATTAACAAATAATTCACTAAAATAATTATTATCCCCAAATGAAGCTTGTGTTGTATATGTGTTATTATATGGTTCTTCCCCTCTCAATAGTCTTTTTATAAAATTACTCCTTTTATTATTTGCAACCATATCTAAACCAAGATAATAAGTTGACATATTTGATAAATTATCAGATAAATCATACCCATTTGTTGACCGAATACTGCGCGAGTCAATTTTAAATGTTGTTACTCTCTTTAATAAATTACTATTATTAACTTGTAATCCTTGTAAATTTCCAGAAAAAGAATTTGAAAAACTAAATCCTTTTGGTTTTGACGCCTCACCAATTAGATTGCCAGAATAGTAACCATGCGCATTTGTCCTAAATGGATATGCTTGATTTGCCCCAAATCCTATACTAGAATTTATGGGTCTTAAAAAATATGAATCAAACATTATTTCATTTGAAACATTTGTTTGTTGGACTGAATATGTTTCTAGTGGTTGAATTGGTATATTTAATCTTGTGTTTGTTTTTATACTTATTTGATTAGTATTGGCAAATCCAAATATTTTACCTAAATTATATGTATTTTCGTAAAGTGGTGAATATGGATCAACCCCCCTTTGTAATATTAAAACATACTGATTATCAATATCATTAAAATAATTTATAATACCATCATTTTTTGAAATCTCTGAAAAAATTTCATCTTGCCATCGACTTAAATTTGGATTTTTACCTTCTGCAAAGTCAAAAATTAATTCTGTTGACCTTGGCCTTAGACATTGCCAATTAAATGACCCATCAGCCAAGGTTGAATTTTGATTTGATTTACTTTTAAACTCACTTACTGTCATACCAGTTACAACTTGATAAAACTCAATATCTGCTGGAAACAAATATTTATTAATATCAACACCGTATGGTAACATATATTTTTTCTCTAATAAACTTTTTGGATTTGATGGGTTAGCGTATTTAACAACCACCTCACTATTATTTGTTTCTGCTGATATTTTTGTTGTTGCAGTATAACCAGATATGAAATTAATATCTTTTGATTTATCAAAATTCAAAAATGTTAATAATGTACCAGATTCTCTATTTTCACTAGCAACTATAACTAAAACATTATCACTATGTTGTTCTTTATTATTTTTACTAGCAAATGTAACGTCAATTCTTGTATTACCTTTAAAATAATTCTCCCTACTATTAAATTTATTAACCCTTTCAGCAGGGGGTAACCCAACTGCAACTGCCGCAACTTGTGTTCTGGTTGATGGCATCAAATAAATATTTGAAAATAAGGCTCTAAATCTATATGGTTTATTAATATCATAAGTTTGACCAATATACGCTTCAGTTGATAATGAAACAATATTATCCAAATCAATCAATAGTTCTTCTTTTAAATTTACCCCAAATGTTGTCTTACTTTTTATTATTGTCTCGACCCTAGATGTTACTGCATCCCTATATAACATAGGATTTGCCAATTGTGCAATTAAACCCCCAGTTGGTATTCCACTATCTGATAACTCCATATCATTATCTCCACAATCACAAAGTTCGCAATCTGGATATGTTATCATGGGTAAATTTAATTTTTGGAATTTAAAATTTTTAACCTCTTTAAATGCTTTAAAAAATCTAACTGTTGCTGCCACAACTATTCCACCTAATGTAGCAAACCCTAATATCAAACCAACCGCTGGGAATGATGTTGCTGCTTGAACAAATAAAAATGCCGATAAAATAGGTAATGCAACAGCAATAGCATAAGTTAACGGTACCGCAAATAAATTCCATAAAAATTTAACAAAATGGAATACAATTAAAAGAACTCTACCTGGCGTTGAAAATAAAAGAAATAATATTGAAAATAGAAAAAATAAAAAATCAAAATTCCTAACCCCATCGTTAACTGGGTATTTATTAATTGTAGCATCACATGATGTATCTGCAATTTCTTTAATCCCAATAAAATTACCCTTACTACTACCGCCCCTATATTGGTCAATTAAACTTGATACCGTATAAACTTTATTTGATTTAAATTCATAAAAAGTATCCTCACACCTTATTGCCGCATCACTATTTGTATAACCAGACCAATCCAATCCAAAATAATATGAACCAGCAAGTTGATTTTTATTATCATTATTGGAATTCATTGGGTCAATAGTGCCAAGATTATTCCATCCATATTCTTTAATATTTGGAACAAGAAAATATGCTCTTTTTGTTTGTTCACTTATCTTTGTGGATTGCTCCCATTTAATCTTAAATCTATATTTACCTTTTGTTGGTATTCCTATGCTTGGGTCATTTGTTATTATCTTATCTCCATTCTCATTTGTAATAACATATTCTAAATTCATAGGTAATTCAACAACCCAAGAACCATCTGAATCAATAACATTACCTACTCTATATGTTTCTAATATAGGTAACCCTTTTTCATCTTTATTTAATGTTTGCCTTATTGCTAATATACTACCTGGACCCGTTTCCAATCCACATAAATTACCAAAATCATCTTTTGGCTTACAATTTGAACGTATTCTTTTATTTGATGCTGTACTAAATATTGACCCAATAAATATTGCAGTTGGTTGTATGTCAATATTTACATCATCCCTTAAATCAAAATCAGACCTATTAATCGAAGAATCACAAGTTTCAGGATCCCCCCACAATGGAGAAATATTAATACCTTTTGATATTGACACAATTTGAGGCAAAGAACTTAAATCTGTTGATTGTTGATATTGATTATTATCAAATTGTCCTTCAGTTGCCATACCCATCCTTATCAAATCTTGAGGTGTTAATGAATATTCCCCCATATCTGATAAATCCAAATCCATTAAAATACTATAACTACCGATTGGTACACCAAACATCATATAATCCCCACTTGAATTTGTCTTTACAGTATATTTGTAATACTTTTCATAAACTTCTATGGCTTGACCATCAAACATAACATCGTCTATTGTGGGGAATGTTCCAGTTGCAACGTGACCAGGATATGATGGTTTATACGGTAATAAATTATACCTATAACCATCTTCATTCTTTTCTGTTATTGTCTTATATGGGTATATTGATGTGATTAACTCATTATCAGAATCATCATCACTTAATGGAATAAAAATTGATACCCTAGCATTTGGAATACCAAAACCGTTGTTTGCCGTAACCCTCCCAACAACAACACCATAATTAGCGCAGTCTAATGTGTATACATCAGATTGCCTTATTTTAAAAGATAAAATCTCAAGGAATTCAATATTTTGATCCAACTGAAAATTGACAATTTTATCTTTACCAATTTCAGTCCTAATTCTAAAATTATTTTGCATTATATTCTTTATTGATTATAAATATTTTAGTATACATTATTTATAACTTATAAAGAATTTTGCGGTAAAATAAATAAATTAACCGATTGTTAAACCATTATTTGTTTTCACTTTAACTCTAATGTCTTTTTCTGGATATCTTATGTGATATATTTCATTTGGTTCAGCAAAAATAGTTTCATCAATAGCAGCAATAGTTCTACTCAATGTATTTGAATAAGGCATAGATGTTTCACCCCCAGAATAATTTCCGCCAACTTGATTGGTGAAAACCAAATCAGATATTGAAATTACCCCATTTAATTTTTGAATACTACTCTTTATTTCAGATACGTTAATGTCATTACCCAACTGAATGCTTTGTGGGATAAAATACCCATTAATTGTTGAAATTACATTATTTATAATATCTTTTGATGTGAAACCTGGGGAAATTGTAATTGATGCCTCAACACTAACATCAATCACTTTTGCTGACGATACAACAATATAATCATTTATCATTCTATAATTTGATAAATAATTTGCAATATTATCCGTTAAAAATTTTGAATTATCTGAAATTAATTTTCCTTTTGAATCATAAGATAATACAAGAATCTGTATCTTATTATCCACCTCTTGAACTGCAACCTTTGCTGGCGATCCAAATTGGGAAGGCATATTTCTAATAATTGCCTCATAATCATTAATCGTTACCGCTCTTTTTTGTGCAGCAAAATTAAAAGATACAAAATTTCTAACCTCTTCTGTTGTAGGTAATCCAGCGCCACCAATGGCGGGAAATAAATTATTAACCCTTAATGAATTAATAACAGAAGATTCTTGTGCTGGATTTCCAGCATTTATTCTAAAAGAATTAACTCCAATTTGATTAATAGTATTTGGTCCTAAATTTGTATTCAAACCACCCCCAACTCTATATTGAACAAATAAGGTGCTATTAGGTTTTAATGTTCGACCCAATGAAAAGTTATTCAAATAATTTTGCAATGTCGGTAATTGACCTGTTGTAGTAAATTGGTTTAATTGTTCCAATGCTGTATTAACCCCATTACCAAATGTTATTTTTTTAAATCCCTCTGGGGTAAATTCGCTCACAAATCTATTATCTGTCTGAATATATTTACCAACCTTTATACTAGCATTTCCCGTATCTTTTGATGGGTCAATGATGAAAACCCTATCCTCTGCCAAAGAATCAACCTCGTACCATTTATTGGTATCACTTATAAAGTCAGAATATGGGGGTATTGTATTTATTTGACCATCTTTAAGCAATACACTTGTTATACCCAAAACATTCTTATCTGGTAAAAATAATTCAAAAAATGGTCTAACATCAGATGAGGTTATAACTCTTTTAAATACTTTTGTAACACCATTGATAACTGGCTCACGTTTTGTTAATGTATAATTAATAATAATATTATTTAATTTATTTGGTATAACCGTTCTATTTGGTATTCCTTGCCCATCATAATCAGATGAAAAGTCAATGTCATTTATTGTTTCAAAAATAATTCCATTACCCAAAACTTGCGCACCCCTTTCAAGAACACCAGCGTATGTTGCATCAGCTTTATCACCAAATACTGGAACAGTTATTGAAAAATCACATAAAGTTAAAGATGGTCGTTGTCCAGGTATTTTTAATCCATAAGTTCTTGCAATATTATATATTGATGACTTTTGTTGGGCATATTGCAAAACAGTTTCTTGCAAACTTCTATCAATATGGTAATGCAAATTATCTGCCACCGCAGCATTCAAATCAAGGAATACAGAAAATATTGAAGCATCATTAAAATCATTTATTAAATCAGGATAATAAGCCTTAACATAATTTAATAATTCTGTTCTTATACTTTGAAAATCCCTAACACCATATGATATTTTTCTATCTGACATATTATATATTTATTATAACAAATTCACTACCAGCAAAACTATTATTGTTTGTGGTATATTCTATTTTTATTTTTGCAGTATTCTGATAAGTACCATTACCTGGTGAACGATAAACCTTATCCCTTGATGATAACCCCACATCATCCACACTTAATCTTGTTGATTGAATTTCTTCATCTTGATTTAATGGTTCAATGGTTATTTTATTTATAACTAAATTTGGTATATATTTGGAAATTGAATCCCTAATATCAGTTTCAATAACATCAAACGAAACTATATCCAATGGTTCAAATAAAAATTCATACAATCTTGTACCAAAATCTGGTAAATAATATCTGCTACCTTTTCTTGTTAATAGTAAATGTAATAAAGATGCTCTAATCTCATCTGACGCACTCTCTGTCATTTTAACAGCATCACCCCTTAACGATGTGTCAAAAGGAAAATCAACCCCATATGTAAAACCTTCAGCCATTATACTTTGTTTGTATATAAATATGTCTTTTTTTATAAAGTTGTAAACGAATTTAATTTATTGTATATTTATATAAAAAAAAATTATGAAAACATTAAGATTAACAGAAGCTGGTTTAACTAAACTAGTTAAAAAAATTGTTGAACAACAAGAAAGTGAAGGTCTTTTTATGGACTATCATAGTGCTAGTAAAGCATCAACAGGCAAAGAAGGAATGGCTAAGATGCAAAAAATTATGGATAAATTAGAAAGAATGAAATCCAAATTTGAGTCATCTAATTTTTCATTTAGTGAAGATGATGTATTGAAACTTGAACTTATTGATGGTTTGTTATATGGGAGAGATTTTGATAGACTTATTAATACTTACAAAGAAAAAAAGAGTTCTTCAGAAGAATCATATAATAATAATCCTTCTAATTTCTATAATAAAAAACCATCCTATTCTGATGTTGAATCTCAATTATTGAATGGTAAATTAAGATGGGATGGTGATTTGAATTTATATAATTCAACACTACCACAACTACCAGATAATTTAAGAATTAATGGTGATTTGGATTTAAGAAATTCCAATATTAAATCCTTACCAGAAGATTTGTTGGTTAATGGAAATATACTATTAAATACAAATAAACTAGCCCAATTTAGAAAAAGTGGTATTCCGCCTTCTATTAGGCTAAAAGGTATATTTGATATTTCAAAAGGGTAAATTTGTTGCTAACTAATCTTATTAAAAAACCCCCAAATCTAAATTAATAAACTGGGGGTTTTTTATTTAAAAAATTGTATCAAATCTACGATTCACAACTCACACACTCATTAATATTCCTTGCAAATGATTGTGCTGAACTCTGGCTAAACTGATAGTAAAGCGTCTTAACCCCCTCTTCATGTGCATATAGATATAATTGATTTATATCCTTTGCTGGAACTGATGGATGTATCATCAAATTTAATGACTGTGATTGGTCAATAAATTTTTGCCTCTGTGCTGCTTGTAATATCAATTCTTTTGGTGATATTTCAATAAATGATTTAAACACCTCTTTTGTGGGGAAATCCAAATGCTGAACCGATCCATCTTTCTTCAAAATACTTTCCCAGGTTTCTGGTGTATTTAAGCCATACTTTTCCAATTCAATATCCAAAAATGGATTCTTATAAATTGTTTTTGATTTTGCCAAATCTTTAATAAAATAATTTGATTTGATTGGCTCAATACCCATACTTACTTGTCCTAAAATAAAAGAACTTGACTTGGTTGGGGCAATAGCAATTAATGTTGTATTAGAATACCCCTCTCTTAAACATTCATATCCCTTCTCTTCATATAAATATTTTGAAGCTAATTCAGATTTTTCTTTAATTGTTTTAAATATTTGATGATTTAATTGCTTTGCCATCAAAGATTCAAATTGAATTAATTTTGATTGGAATAATGAATGATAACCCAAAACCCCCAAGCCAATGGCTCTATGTTGTGACGCAAATCTGTTAGCCCTTTTCATACCAGCCATTTTACCTGACTTCAATATAAATTCATCCATAACTGCATTTAAGAACATAGTATAAACCTCAATGGCATCAGTCTCAATTATCTCATCCCAATGAAGTAAATTCAATGAACCCAAACAACAAACAAATGAGTTTAATGAATCTGTTGGTAATTGAATCTCTGAACAATTAAAAGTCTTTAATCCATTTGATACAAATATATGTTCATCATTATATACTGTTGGGCAATAAACTGGTTCATTATCTACTTGTTCAATTGAAACGACTTTTGCTCTTTTCTTAGTATTATCTCTATACTCCCTATCTTCAATAATAACATTCTTTCTTGTTAAGAACCCAGTTTTTTCTTCAATAATTAAAGCATCATTTTTACTTCCAAAAATTAATCTCCAACAATCTTTAGATGTATAATATTTATGCCCACCCTTACCATCAGGTAATAAACTTTGGCCTTCTTTTCTTAAAAGACGAATAGAACAACTAAGACCTAAATTAGTACATAAAATTTGTAACTCACTTAAAAATTCTTTATTGATATCAGCATAGGAAATTTGTATTGGCTCACCTTTGCTATCACTCTTAAACACAGTCCCATCAGCATACAATAAACCTCTTAAATACGCCCAAATAGTATCCTCATTTGACTCCCAAATCCAAGATGGAACATAACCTTTTTCAAAATTTAATGCTTTTTTAAGTGTTCTTGATGTTAATCTTTTTTTCTTAACAAGAGATTGACTAACTTTTGAATCAAAGAAAGTTGCTGGTTTTCTATTTCTTAATCCAACTTTTTCTCCGCCAAAAGCATTTTTAACATCATAT
>Ga0209191_1000797_pt1 | contig 22797 bp, 19 predicted proteins | sample S_130626_EF_Meta_FD_187320 | JGI IMG/M metagenome (GOLD analysis project Ga0209191, IMG submission 187320) | Freshwater microbial communities from Lake Simoncouche, Canada to study carbon cycling - S_130626_EF_MetaG (SPAdes) (version 2) | ecosystem: Environmental > Aquatic > Freshwater > Lake ...
TTCCATTGGAACATACCCTGGTTGATAAGGAACACTGCTCTTTGCATTGATCTTTGGCACTTTAATGTCCTTGATTGGTTCTGCTGCCTTACGCACTGGTTTTACCGGTGGTGTAGGAATAACAGGAACTGGTTTTGCAGGAGGAACATATTTCTCAACTGGCTTTGCTGCCACAACAGGTTTAACTGGCGCTTTTGATACCGGCTTCGCTGGTGCTTTAACAGGTACTGCTTTTTTAACTGGCGCTGCTTTCTTTGGAGGAACTACTTTTACCGGAGCTACTTTTTTTGCTGGCGCTGCTTTTTTTGCAGGTACTGCCTTTTTAACAGGAGCCGCTTTTTTTGCTGGCGCTGCTTTTTTTGCAGGTGCTGCCTTTTTAACAGGAGCTGCTTTTTTTGCAGGTACCGCTTTCTTTATAGGTGCAGCCTTTTTTGCAGGAGCCGCTTTTTTTGCAGGCGCTGCCTTTTTAGCTGGTACTACTTTCTTTACCGGAGCAGCTTTTTTTGCTGGCGCAGCCTTTTTTGCAGGCGCTGCTTTTTTAGCAGGAGCCGCTTTTTTTGCTGGCGCTGCTTTTTTTGCTGGGGCCGCTTTTTTAGGTGCTGGTTTTTTTGTAGCCATAATTATCCTTTTTGTCTAACTAAAATCCTTAGTTTTTGGTCATTGATGTCGATATCGACGCCTTCTTCAAGGCTAGATACCCAATCTATTTGGGTAGCCAATATTTCGCGGCAAATATACTCTGAAAATTCATTAACAGCATCTTTCAAATTGGTGTTATCCACAATTTGGAGTAAAATCTTGTCTGTGAGCTCAAAATTGGCCTCTTTTCGGATGTTTTGGACCCTATTTATCAATTCTCGAGCATTTCCTTCTTTTAAAAGGGCTTCTGAGAGGCTGATATCCAAAGCCACAGTCAAATTGCCCTTGACAGCCACACTCCAACCTGGAATGTCTTCTGCAATAATGTCTACTTCATTGATTAACAATGGAATAGAACTTTCTTCGACCTGAATGGTGAGGGTTCCGTTGCGCTCCAGTTCCGAAATCTGGTTTTGGCTTAAGGCAGCAATGACTGCAGAAGCCTGTTTCATCTTGGTGCCCAATTTTGCACCCAATAACTTGAAATTAGGTTTAAGCTTCTTGCTAATCACCCCCTCTGTCTCTGTGATATAATTGATCTCCTTCACATTCACTTCGGCTAGAATTAATTCTTCCATTTGTTCTATGGCTAATTTCATCGCCGGGTCTAAAACTGGTATCAATATTTTTTGTAATGGTTGACGCACTTTGATATTGACTTTTTTACGAATAGATAAAACCAAAGAACAAATATCTTGTGCCAACTGCATTCTTGTTTCTAATGCTGCATCCATTTTAGATGGATCTGCTTTTGGAAAATCAATATGATGAATGGATGTTGCATCAAATCTTTTTGTAAGTCCATTTAAATTTCTAAACAATTGATCACAGAAGAATGGTGCAATTGGCGCCATTAATCTTGCAATGGTCTCAATACATTCATACAAAGTTTGGTAAGCCGCAATTTTATCTTCGGTGTAAGTGCCTTTCCAGAATCTTCTTCTACATAAACGTACATACCAGTTACTCAAATGCTCGTCTACAAAAGTTTCAATGGCACGTCCAGCAATGGTTGGCTCAAAGTCATCCATCGCCAGGGTCACGGTTTGTACTAAACTATTCAAAGATGAAATGACCCAACGGTCAATCTCTGGACGATCTTTCACAGGGATATAAGCCTGTTCGAATTTAAATCCATCTACGTTGGCATACAATATAAAAAACTGATAGGTATTGTACAAGGTGCCAAAGAATTTTCTTTGTACTTCTTGAATACCAGATAAATCAAATTTTAAATTATCCCAAGGAGAAGCATTGGTGACCAAATACCATCTTGTTGCATCTGCACCATAAGTTTCTAAGGTCTCAAATGGATTCACCACATTTCCTAAACGCTTACTCATCTTGTTGCCATTCTTATCCAATACCAAGCCATTACTCACCACGGCTTTATACGCCACTTTATCAAAAAGCAATACACCCAATGCATGTAATGTATAGAACCATCCTCTAGTTTGGTCTACGCCTTCTGCAATAAAATCTGCAGGGAATGCCAAACCTTTGTCTACTAAATCTTTGTTCTCAAATGGATAATGCCATTGTGCATAAGGCATGGCACCCGAATCAAACCATACGTCTACTAAGTCCGAAACACGTTGCATTGGCTTACCTGTAGGACTTAAGATTTCTATTTGATCCACAAATGGTTTATGTAAGTCCACATCCAATTTGCCATCTACAATTTGCAATTGAACCTCTTTATTAAATCCTTTTTCTTTTGCTGCTAAAAATCCTGCAGTTAATTCATCTATTGAACCAATACAAATTTCTTCTGTGCCGTCTTCAGTTCTCCAGATAGGAAGTGGTGTTCCCCAATAACGGCTACGTGATAAATTCCAATCCACCATATTCTCTAACCAGTTACCAAAACGACCTTCTCCGGTACTCTTTGGTTTCCAGTTGATGGTTTTATTCAGCTCCACCATTCTATCTTTCACTGCAGTGGTTTTGATAAACCATGCATCCAATGGATAATATAAAATTGGTTTATCTGTTCTCCAACAATGCGGATAATTGTGTTCGTATTTTTCTACTTTAAACGCACGATTTTCTTTTTTTAATTTTACCGAGATATCCACGTTCACATCTTGGAAATCTTTTTCGTCTTTATAATTCTTCACGAATCTTCCAGCAAATTCTCCTACACCATCAATGAACTTTCCTGCTCTGTCGACCAAAGTAATGATGCCTAAATTATTCTTTTGACCTACTTTATAGTCATCTGCACCAAAAGCTGGTGAAGTATGTACGATACCAGTTCCATCTTCTGTGGTGACAAAATCTCCTACAATTATTTTAAATGGATCGCCTTCTATATGGGCAGGATTATTTGCTTCAAATGGCATCAACTGCTCATAACGTAAGCCATCCAATTGGCTTCCTTTGAATGTGGCTAATTCTTTCCATGGCACTATCTTATCGCCTTCTGCAAAGCTTGTTAAGCTTAATCCTTCTTCTTTGAAATACTTTGATACCAATGCTTTTGCCAAAACTACATTCACTGGCATTGCAGTATATGGATTGTAAGTGGCAATCAATACATATTCAATATTTGGTCCAACAGTCAATCCTAAATTCGATGGTAAAGTCCAAGGCGTCGTGGTCCAAGCCATGTAAAATACTTCCTTAGAAAGTGGATTGTTTGCTGCTCCCTCAAAAATAAATTGACTTTCTTTTGAAGGGATGGCTTTAAACATCGCCACCACCGAAGTGTCTTTTACATCTTTGTAAGTACCAGGCTGATTCAATTCATGAGAACTTAATCCTGTTCCTGCTGCTGGAGAATATGGTTGAATACTTACACTTTGATACAGGTACCCTTTTTTATAAAGTGTACTTAATATCCACCACAATGTTTCAATATAATTATTTTCAAATGTGATATATGGATTATCTAAGTCCACCCAATAGCCCATCTTATTCGTGATATCGTCCCACTCTTTTTTATAACGCAATACCGCTTCTCTACATTTTTGATTGTATGCTTCTACAGTGATCGTCTTGCCAATATCTTCCTTGGTAATACCTAATTCTTTTTCAACTCCCAACTCAACAGGTAATCCATGGGTATCCCATCCACCTTTTCTTTTTACTTGAAAACCTTGCATGGTTTTATAACGACAAACCATGTCCTTTAAAGTTCTTGAAATCACATGGTGAATACCAGGCATGCCATTGGCACTTGGAGGACCTTCATAAAACACAAATGGTGTTTTACCTTCTCTTAATTGAACGGATTGTTCAAATGCTTGTTCTTTTTTCCAAGCTGCTAAAATTTCTGCCTCTATTGTTGGCAGATGTAAGCCATTAAATTCTGGATATTGATTACTCATAAAACGCTTGTCCTATCTGATTTTTAGGCCATGAAGGTACGAATAAGCGCTGAAAAAAGGAAAGGAAATTATGCAGCCTCCTCTGAAGGGAAAAACTTGCTTTGAAAGACAAATAATGCAATGACACCAGAACTAATGGACATATCGGCGAAATTGAATACAGGACGGAAGAATTCAAAGGACTCACCACCCCAAATAGGCATCCAGCTTGGGAACTGTGCATTGGTGACGATTGGGAAATAAAACATATCTACCACTTTGCCATGTAAAAAACTGGCATAGCCGCCACCTTCTGGTAAAAACTGCGCCACCATCGCAGTATAAGGAATACTTGCATCAAACAATAGGCCATAAAACATACTATCAATTAGATTGCCCAATGCCCCTGCATAAATTAAAGCTGAACAAATGATGAACCCTGTATGGTATTGTTTTTGAATAAACCCTTTGATTAAAAAAGTACCCCAAATCACCGCGGCCAATCTAAATAAGGTCAAAGCGATTTTACCAAAACCACCACCAAATTTAAGGCCCCATGCCATGCCCTCATTTTCTACAAAATGCAATCTGAACCAAGAACCAATCACTTGATGTTCTTCGCCTAAAAAGAAATTCAGCTTGATATAAAATTTCAACAACTGATCAATGACAATAATGGCAATGATGAGTGCTGCTACTTTTTTTTCGTTCATTTTTAATTGCATAATTAAATGGTATTGTCCTTAAAGTCCTTTGGCAGGTTCTTTTGACGAGTTGAAAAGATAGAATACAATATAGATCCTGTGATTGAAAATACAATCACTAATAAAGATAACAGCACTTGTGTATTTTTACTCATGACCATATTGATATAATGCTCCCCAAGCATTTTAACTCCAATGAATATCAACACGATCGCAATACCTTGTTGAAGATGTTCAAATTGATTCACGGCGCCTCTTAATAAAAAGAACAAAGAGCGTAAGCCTAGTATTGCAAAAATATTAGAAGTGTAGATCACTAAACTACTCATTGAAATACCCATTACTGCTGGGATAGAATCTAAAGCAAATACTAAATCAATTGCAGCCAATAAAACAACCACCACGAAAAGGCTTGTGTACATTGGCTTTCCGCCAATACGCATCATGAACTTACCGTCCCCATCTTCATTGGTGATAGGTAAAAACCTTTTTAAGAATAAGTAGATTTTAGACTTATGCGGATCAAAAGCTTCATCTTCTCCTGCACTAAACATCTTATAGCCTGTATACAATAAAAACACGCCAAATAAATATAAAATCCAAGCAAACTTGGCTACCAATGCTACACCCACTGTGATGAAAATCACCCTAAATAAAATCGCAATTAAAATACCAATTAACAACACCCTTGAGAGATGTTGTTCCTTTACTTTAAATGCATCAAAAATTAAAATGAAAACAAAAATATTGTCGATACTTAAACTCCACTCCATTAAGTAACCGCTTAAATATTCAAAGGCTAATTTCTGCCCTTCTTCTATCCACATGAATACAAAGAAACCCAAAGCCAACATGACCCAAATAAAGGTTTGTTGAAGGGCCTGGCGTATGCTGATAGACGTATTTTTTTTACTTAAAAAGCCTAAGTCTAAAATTAATGCAGTCACTACAACCACGCCAAAAACTAGGTATACTATTTGATCTGTTGTCATGCTGTAAAGATAAGCTATGATTTAGATACAGCAAATCGAGATTGGCGATAAGCATAAGCGGCCCAATAACCTAATCCGAGTATGAAAACCGGGCAAGCAATAATACCAATTGAATCCAAAGTCTATTTTCTGCTACTTTTCCTGGGTCTAGTCTTCGTAGTACTAAATTCTTTTTTCTTGCTTCTAATAAACTAACTGGTTCGTTTAAATACGCAATTATATTTTGAAAAAAAACAGGATTCGCAAATTGTACGCCCTCATAAGGTATCATCCCCATTGGGAGCGGCCCTTTTTGCGCATCTACAAAATTGGTGATTAAATCTGCATCGGATAACACAATTTGTTTAGATGCTTTATTGCCATTTGTCACAAAAGCCTTACCAGTAGCTAATTGAACTGAGTCCATTAAAGCTTGTGTGAGTCTACCTGCAAATGCAGATTTAAATTGACCTTCTAATAAGACTGCAATCGGAATATGTTGTTTTGTAAAACTTGCTAATTCGCCCTCCTGTTGACCACTATTTAATTGAATCATCGTAGGGCTACTAATGATCCTGCTTGTAGTATCTGTGGTTAATAAAATGGTCTTGGTAATACCTGCAGCCCTTACGGTATCTATACTTGCCGGGAAGGCCGTCAATACCCTATCCATATTTTGCACCAAAGGATGCTCCGATCCGGCTTGCGCAAAAGGATAGTACGGCCAAGGCACTCTTTGTATTGTTGGCGCACCTGCAGCATCTACACCAACCACCATTGGCAACTTAGCACAATTTAAATCTTGTACTAAATTGGTATTCACCCTTACACCATATTTAAATAACAACGCATCCAAACCTAGTCCACGATCAAATGCAAGGTAAGCACCATCTGTATTGCGTAAACTATCATACTCTGCATATAATGGGTCCAATGCCCAAATCACATTGCCGCCAGCAAGTACAAATTGATCAATTTTTAATTGGTCTAATTCGGAAAAACGCTGGTTTGGTTTTACAATTAATAAAGTGTTGATTTTACTTGGATCAGGAAATCCTTTCTTTAAATCAAAGACGCCAAGATTGTATTGATTTTTAATGGACTGTCCTAAATCGTTCACCGTGAAATCCAAGGGTTCTCCGTTACCCACTAAGTATGCAATACTCGGGCGTTCGGTTCTATTCATTAAATAAATAGCCTGTACAATTTTATACTCCAAGAGCGCCTCTGCAGCATTAAAGCTTGCTTCAATATCTACTTCTGGTAATTCCTTTACAATATTATAAGGCTTAAAAAATTGCTTGCTACTTCTTAAGTCAATCGCAATTGGTTTTTGCCCCTCCACTTCAATCAATAACCCTGGAACCAATAATTGATCCAATTTTTTATCTGTAATAGTACCTGTATTTTGAAAACGATCAACCGGCAATCCTTGTTTTTGAAGACTATCATAAAAAAGCATCAAGGCGCTGTCTTTAAAAAGCTCCCCTGGGACAGTTTGTTCCCAGCTAATCCAATTGGGATTAAGTTGTTCTAATTGATCAAGTAACTGAATAGTGGCGAGTTCTAATTTTTTATAATGGGCAGGCAATTCGCCTCCAAGATAAAGATGGATTTTTACAGGCTGCTTCACTTCTTGAATCAATAAGGTAGATTGATCGCTGATGGTATAGCGTTGGTCTTTTGTAAGATCTAATTGCAATGGATAAAAATGACTTAGCACATACAACAAAAACATGACTAATAAAACCCAGCTATACTTAAACTTGCCAGACAATTGTTCGATTGCGCCTAGTCCAAATAATAGAATGATGGTTTTAAAATACACAATATCTTCTAACCCAATCGCGCCCTTGTTTAAATTTTGATAATGCGCAGCGAGGCCTAATTGACGAATATAAAAATCATAACCATTTTGAAAAAATCGAAGATCAGCAATCCAATCAAACCCTTTGTATAAAAAAATACAAATGATCACGGAACCTAATAAAGCAATCATAGTATGCTTTGTAGCCGTACTCATGAAAACACCCACTGCTACATATACCGCAGCCAATGCAATTAACCCAATATAAGCACCGATGGTTGCACCCCAATCTATCCCACCTATTACACTTAAATAATTGAGGACTATGGCATAAAAAAATGTAGGAAGAATTGCTAAAACAGTGATTGAAACAACGCCTAAGTATTTTCCAATGAAAATGGACCTAGTCGAGATTGGGAGGCTCTTTAAAATTTCATAAGTGCCTTGCTTGTACTCTTCGGAGAAGCTCCGCATGGTAATTGCGGGGATCAAAAGGATTAAAATCCATGGCGCAAAATCAAAATACACTTGTAAGCTCGTGTATCCAAAATCTAATACATTGAAGTTGGGGAGGACAAATAACAATAGACCATTTACCAGTAAATAGAAACTGATGATCAAATAGCCAGAAAGACTTCCAAAATAATGTGCCCACTCTTTTTTACATATTGCCCACATGTACCAAAGCTACAAAAAAAATGCCCCAGTTTTACTGAGGCATTTTATATAAATCGTTAATTTTTGTAGTCGTTCGAAAACTAAAAACTTACACGGCGAAACTCTCTCCGCAGCCGCAACTTCTACTTGCATTGGGATTATTGAAATAAAAACCTTTTCCGTTCAATCCGTCAGAAAATTCTAATTCCGTATTGACTAAGTATAAAAAACTTTTTAGGTCGGTGACAATTTTTACGCCGTTGTCTTCAAAGACTTGATCCATTGGCTTGATTTCATTGTCAAAGTCTAATTTGTAGCTCAATCCAGAACAGCCGCCGCCCACCACACCTACTCTTAAGAAATAGCTAGGGTCGTCGGTGACACCAGCATCCAGCATAAGTTGTTTTACTTTTGCCTTTGCTTTCTCACTCACGTAAATTGTATTTTCTAAAACTTCGCTCATTGTATAGAATTTTCTACATCCATCGTCTACTTAATATAACACATACTATGTGTTATATTAATGTATCCTCTCCTCAAATACCAATTGCTCTAAACCATTCTTTGAACGGTAGTCATTGATCGCTGCTTTGATTGCATCTTCAGCTAAAACTGAACAGTGAATTTTAACTGGAGGTAAGTTTAACTCTTCCACTAAATCCATGTTGTCGATTTTAACTGCTTCGTCTACTGACTTACCCTTTAACCACTCTGTAGCTAAAGAAGAAGAAGCGATTGCAGAACCACAACCAAATGTTTTGAATTTTGCATCAGTGATAATACCAGTTGCATTATCTACTTGAATTTGCAAACGCATTACGTCACCACATTCTGGTGCGCCTACTAAACCTGTTCCAACTGTGTTTGATGCTTTATCTAATGTTCCTACATTTTTAGGATTAGAATAATGATCGATTACTTTATCTGAGTATGCCATGATTGTTTATTTTAAATATTTTCAAAAATGAGACTTGGTCCCAATTAATTGTTAGTGAATAATTATTAGTGATGTGCCCATTGAATTGAATCAATATCGATGCCTTCTTTGAACATTTCCCATAAAGGACTCATCTCTCTTAATTTCAATACAGTATCTGTTACTGCCTTGATTGTAAAATCGATTTGTTCTTCTGTTGTATATCTTCCTAATCCAAAACGTAATGAGCTATGCGCTAAATCATCTCCTAAGCCTAAAGCCTTCAATACATAACTAGGTTCTAAAGAAGCTGATGTACAAGCTGAACCAGAAGACAATGCGATGTCTTGGTTAAAGCCCATCATCAAACCTTCACCTTCTACATATTTAAAAGAAATATTGCTTACATGTGGCAAACGATGTGCTGGATTACCATTCACATAAGACTCGTCGATTTGCTTTAATGCATTTTCTAACTTGTCTCTTAATTTTGAAATTCTTTCTGTATCAGAAGCCATTTCTAATCTTGCTAATTCACAAGCTTTACCAAAACCAACAATACCAGGCACATTCAAAGTACCACTACGCATCCCTCTTTCGTGTCCGCCACCGTCTACTTGCGCTGTTACTTTTACTCTTGGATTTTTACGACGTACATACAATGCACCCACCCCTTTAGGGCCGTACATTTTATGCGCGGTGAAAGCCATCAAGTCAATACCATCTGCATTCACATCTACTGGAATTTTACCTACAGCTTGCACTGCATCTGTAAAAAATAAAGCACCATGCTTTTTTGCAATTGCACTGATTTCTTTTACAGGTTGTACTACACCAATTTCATTATTCGCATACATGATAGCAACTAAAATAGTGGTTGGTCTCATTGCAGCTTCTAATTCTTTTAAGTCTATTAATCCGTCAGGTTGTACTTCTAAATAAGTCACTTCTGCGCCTAATTTTTCTAAGTGCTTACAAGTATCTAAAACCGCTTTATGTTCAGTGGTACAAGTAATGATATGGTTTCCCTTGCTAGCGTACATTTCGTACACCCCTTTGATGCCTAAATTGTCACCCTCGGTTGCACCAGAGGTAAAAATGATTTCCTTTGGGTCTGCACCAATTAATTGAGCAATCTGCTCACGTGCATAATCTACTGCCTCCTCTGCATGCCATCCGAAAGAATGGTTCCTACTAGCCGCATTTCCGAAATTTTCGGTGAAATAAGGAATCATCGTCTCCAAAACCCTAGGATCCATTGGGGTAGTTGCATTATGATCAAGATAAATTGGTAATTTTAACATAGTTCTATTTTATATTTGTCTAAGAGCACAAAGTTAAAGATTGAACAGCAATATGTAGGATTTCGTTAGCTTTAGGTGGCATTTTTTTCCCAATTCGTAAAACAATCAGAGATGGATTACAAGGTGGATCATATTGGCATTGCGGTGACTAGCTTAAAAACAAGTATTCCTTTGTATGAGCGCCTTTTGGGCGAACCTTGCTATAAAACCGAACAAGTGCCTAGTGAGGCGGTGGATACCGCATTTTTTTTACAAAATGGGTCTAAAATCGAGTTGGTTGCAAGCACGGACCCAGATGGGGTGATTGCCAAGTTCATTGGTAAAAAAGGGGAAGGATTGCATCATATCGCTTTTGAAGTTCCTGATATACTTGCCGAAATGGAAAGATTGAAAAAAGAGGGCTTCACCTTGCTCAATGAAGCGCCAAAATTGGGTGCTGATAATAAATGGGTATGCTTTGTGCATCCAAAAGACGTAGGCGGGGTCTTGATTGAATTGTGCCAGACAAAAAAATAAGTCACTCTAACTTATTTGGCTAAATTATTTGGCAACTTATTTGTCTGATTAATTTGTCTAGGTAATTTGTAAAATCTCGATCGCTTTTTGAGCAGCAATTTGACTAGCGTCTTTTTTAGTAAATCCTTTTTGCGAGGTAATGACTTCGCCATCAATCACAATATTGATGGTAAACAATCTTCTTCTTCCTTCTAATGTTTCGTCTGCTAAAACAAAATCAATTTGCTTGCCTTGTTTTAAAGCCCAGCCGATTATTTTATTTTTAATATTGATGTCTATTTGTTCTAATTCGTCCATGAACAAATAAGGTTGAATCATTTTTTCGATGATCCATTTTTTTGTAAATTCATATTGCTTATCAAGGTAAATAGCGCCCACTAAAGCTTCTAGCGTATTGCCAAAAATTTGACTGCTCTTTAATCCGCCATCTAATTTATTGAAACGGGTCATTTTTTTTAACCCCATTTGAATCGCAATATGATTCAACTGTTGTCTGTTGACCATCTTACTTCGCATCTCGGTTAAAAAACCTTCACCCTTGTAGGGATATTTTTTAAAGAGGTATTCAGCTACTACAGAACTGATAATCGCATCGCCTAGAAACTCCATTCTTTCATTGTTCTCTGATGGATTTTCTTTTAAAGATCGATGGTTAAAGGCGGTATGAAATAGCACCATTTTGGAACTACGATATCCAATGAGCATGTCAACACTTTTTTCAAATTCAGATTTTCTAAATGAAAAAATAAGTTGGTATAAGCGCTTCATCTAAGGCTTAGTTAAGCTTTATATTTCTTAACAATCACACAAGCATTGTGTCCACCAAAACCAAATGTGTTGCTCAAAGCGGCATTCACAACACGCTTTTCGGCTTTGTTAAATGTGAAATTCAAACGTGGATCTAAATCTGGATCATCTGTAAAATGATTGATGGTTGGAGGAATGATGTCGTGGATCACAGTTTGAATACATGCAATCGCTTCAATCACACCTGCCGCACCCAAGCAGTGACCTGTCATGGACTTGGTAGCGCTAATATTTAAATTGTATGCATGCTCTCCAAACACTTCTACAATGGCTTTTGCCTCTGCAATGTCTCCCAAAGGAGTAGATGTACCATGCGTATTGATGTAATCAATCTCGTTGGCCTGCATGCCCGCATCTCTTAACGCAGCATTCATCACGTTTCTTGCGCCCAATCCTTCTGGATGTGGTGCTGTCAAATGATATGCATCTGCTGTGGCGCCTCCTCCTACTACTTCACAATATATTTTTGCACCACGACGAATCGCGTGTTCTAATTCTTCTAAAACTAATACACCGCTTGCTTCACCCATGATAAATCCATCGCGGTCCTTATCATAAGGACGGCTTGCAGTTTTTGGATCATCGTTGCGCTCACTCATGGCTTTCATTGCATTGAATCCACCCATACCTGCAATGCCTATCACTGCTTCGGATCCACCAGTGATAATAATATCTGCCTTACCTAATTTTAAATTATCCATCGCAGAAATAATCGCGTTCGTACTAGATGCACAAGCGCTTACAACTGCATAGTTAGGGCCTCTGAATCCATGCTTCATAGAGATCTGTCCTGCAGCAATATCTAAAATCATTTTTGGAATAAAGAAAGGATTGAACCTCGGTGTGCCATCCCCATTCACAAAATTGGTCACCTCTTCTGTAAAAGTCGTTAAGCCCCCAATGCCACTTGCAAATATGACACCCACTCTATCGTGGTCTACATTTTCTTTTGTAATGCCTGCATCTAAAACCGCTTGATCACTTGCTACCAAAGCAATCTGTGCAAAACGATCTAGTTTTCTGGCTTCCTTTCGATCCATAAATTCTGTTGGATCGAAGCCTTTGATTTCACATGCAAATCTTGTCTTAAACTTAGACGCATCAAATTGCGTAATCATGTCTGCACCAGAAACGCCATTGATTAAATTATTCCAATACGTTTCTACATTATTCCCAATGGGTGTTAGGGCACCTATTCCTGTTACTACAATTCTTCTAGCTTGCATGTGAGATGTTTTAAAATAAAAATCCGCCTTTAAAGCAAGGCTAAAAAAGGCGGATTAAATATGCCGAAGGTTCAGCTTATAAAATAATACAATATTATTTTGCGTGCTCTTCTAAATAAGCAACAGCTTGACCAACAGTAGTAATAGTTTCTGCTTGTTCGTCTGGAATAGAAATATTGAACTCTTTTTCGAATTCCATGATTAATTCCACTGTATCTAAAGAATCCGCGCCCAAATCATTTGTGAATGAAGCTTCGTTCGTTACTTCTGCTTCGTCTACACCTAATTTGTCTACGATAATTTTTTTAACTCTAATTGCGATTTCTGACATTGTAAAAAGTTTTTGTTTACGCGGCAAAAATATACTTTTTGTTAAAATACCAATCGTTTATTTGCTTTTTTGTTTTCACATTTGACAATCTTCTGTGTTAACTGCTTTTTTAGGCCATTTTAAGGCTAAAATGCCGCTTGAAAAACTAACAATTGCTAATTTTTCTTGAAAAAACCCCTAATTAGTTGTTGGTCTTCGAAGCTAAAATGGGCTTTTGGAAGGATAAAAAAGGATTTTGGTGCAAAATAGACATGAAAAAATAAGGGACTTTCAAAGAATCGGGTCACTTCTGACCAATCCCATGATGCCGTTCCGCTTTCTGAATTCAAACTGGCTCCTGTACTATTAAAATCAAACACCCAGTCTTGCTTGAACATGTTGGTTTTTCTATAAAATAGCCAGGGTAATAAAAACCAAAAAAACACCATGAGTACAATCCATAATAAAGACCCAATTAAGAAAAGTTCGGGCCTGATTTTTTTATAAAACAATAGACCAGCTGTAATGATGGCATATACATTTACAAATAGCATTAACCCCTTGATTTCAGATTGCTTGATAAAATGATACCTAAGGCCTTGTACGACATGTGATTTTTGATACTGTATTTGAATAGACATATGTTGAAAGTACTGATAGATTGTAAAGATACAAAGCGCAAAGGTTTGCACTAGAAAATTACCAAAAAAAAAGAGGGATTATATAACAACAATTGTTAGTAAAAATGACAAAATCACTATATTTAAAGAACGCATTCATCAAATACCATAATATGTCTTTTAAACCAAGGTTATCGTTTTCGCAGATCATCAACATGAATGTTGGCTTTTTTGGAATTCAATATAGTTTTGGATTACAACAGTCAGCAGTCAATCCGATTTATGATATGTTGGGTGCGAGTCCAGACCAGATACCATTGCTCAATTTAGCTGGCCCCATGACAGGATTACTCATTCAACCCATCATTGGTGCTATGAGTGATAAAACCTGGTCACCAAGATTTGGAAGACGTAAGCCATACTTTTTAATTGGCGCATTATTATGTAGTATTTGTTTATTCCTTTATCCATTTAGTAGTGCTTTGTGGATGGCAGTTGGATTGTTATGGGTGTTGGATGCCGCAAACAATACAGCGATGGAACCTTATCGTGCATTTATTGCCGATAAATTACCAAGTGAACAACATGCTTCTGGTTTTTTAACCCAAAGTTTTTTTACTGGCTTAGGCATTACACTTGCTAATATTTCTTTGTACTTTTTTAGGGAACATATTCCAGGAAGTTTTGGCAGCTTACCTTATTGGGTATACGCTTCTTTCTTCTTAGGCAGTGTTTGTTCCATTGCTACAGTAGGTTGGTCTGTTTTTAAAACACCTGAGATTCCTCCAACAGAAGCAGAACTTGCCGCTTTAAAAGCAGAAAAAATAAATGTATTTACGCCGTTCAAGGAAATCGCATCTGCGATTGGTGATATGCCAAAAGTGATGTGGCAATTAGCATTGGTCTACTTATTTCAATGGTATGCACTTTTTTGTTATTGGCAAAACGCATCAAAAAGTATTGCTAAATCTGTTTGGAACACCACAGTGTATCAAAACAATCCTGCTTACGAGGATGCTGTAGCTTGGTCAGGATTAGTGAATGGCTGGTATAATATCGTTACTTTTTTATCCGCTTTCTTTTTACTTTGGTTGGCAAAAAAAATCAGCCCAAAAATGATTCATGTAATATGTTTAATCATGGCCGGGGTTGGTTTATTAGTCTTCCCGCATATCACTGATAAAAATTTATTATTTGTGCCTATGGCTGGATTTGGTATTGCATGGGCAAGTATGATGGGTATCCCTTATTTATTAGTGGTGCACAAAATTCCTAAAGAAAGGTACGGCGTATATATGGGCATTATCAATATGATGATTGTGATACCGATGCTATTGCAGACAACGACATTTGGTTATATTTTGAAAAACTTCCTAGACAATGACCCAGGTAAAGCCATTAGTTTTGGTGGCGTTTTGTTATTGCTTGCTGCAGTGGCTACTTTGTTCGTTCAAAGTTCAAGGGAAAAAGAATATAAAGAAGCTTAGATAGCAATAGATGGAAGACAGAAAATTTTTTATGAAACAAATTGCATTGATTTAAAAAAAGGATATGAAAGTATTGTGTATTGGAGAGGCCTTGATAGATATGATTTGTACCGACCGAGGTAGTCGACTAGCTGATGGTCAAAATTTTTTAAAAAAAGCGGGTGGCGCCCCAGCGAATGTAGCTGCTGCTATTGCTGCATTGGGAGGCCATGTAGATATGGCTGCTAAAGTGGGCAAAGATCCTTTTGGGCAACACTTGATTGATTTAATGAGTGAGATGGGGGTAAATACACAATGGGTGATCCAAGACCCAAACTCCTTTACCACATTTGCATTTGTATCTTTGATGGAAGATGGTGAACGTGATTTTTATTTTAATAGAGGTGCCGACGGACAATTGTCCATGACCGATTTAGCAGGATTGGATTTAAATGAATATAGTATTGTACATTTTGGATCTGCAACAGGTTTTTTACCTGGACCATTGCAAGCAACTTATATCGATTTGTTGAACAAAGCAAAAGCAGCAGGCGCTTTAATTAGTTTTGATCCAAACTATCGACATTTATTATTCCCTAATAATACTGAAAGTTTTATCACACAGTCCTGGCATTATATCGAGGCTTGTGATTTCTTTAAACTAAGTGATGAAGAAGCGTTGTTGATTACTGGACTTGACACGGTGGATGCTGCAGCAGCCACTTTAAGAGCACAAACAAATGCGGTGTTTGCTATCACGTTAGGTAAAGAAGGCACACTGCTATCGACTAGTCATGGAACTGAAATCATTTCAAGCATTCCAATTACTGCAATAGATGCGACGGGAGCGGGAGATGCTTTTGTAGGTGCCGTTTTGTATCAGCTTATTGGAACAACACCTTCTCAATTGTCAGACCTTTCAATTGAACAATGGAGGACCATGATTGCGAATGCCAATAAAGCGGGTGCTAGAACATGTGAATACATGGGCGCAATGGAAGCTTTTAAACATTTAAACAATTCTATTTTCAATTCTTAAATAGCAAGTGCACTGTGAACCTGACCCCAATACATCAATTCGGTACTGACTTACTATCCAAATACAAGATTGATTCAACAAAAAAGGATAAGGCTTTTAGTCAACAATTTTTAACGCATATAGATGCGATCGAAAACTTATTTGATGAAGTGTATGCATGGCATCCAAAAAGGAATGAAGCTTTTGAAGGACTCTTAATTACACTGATTCAGCAGTACAAAGAAAGATCCAAAGTCTTATTAGAAAAAGATGCAGAAAAATCCAAGTTGGGTCATTGGTATTTAAGCAACGAGATCACAGGAATGAGTTTGTATGTAGATCGATTCAGTGAAAACATTCAAGGATTACAAAAGAAACTAGATTACTTTAAAGAACTGGGTGTGAATTTTTTACATTTAATGCCCATCTTTGAAAGTCCAGAGGGAGAGAGTGATGGAGGCTATGCGGTGTCGGATTTTAGAAAAGTTGCAAGTCGATTTGGCAATTTGAAGGATGTAGAAAATCTAATCTCAGACATGAATGCAGCTAACATGTATTTAATGTTAGACATTGTTTTAAATCATACTTCACACCATCACGAGTGGGCTCAGAAAGCAAAGGCTGGAGATCCTTATTATCAAGATTTCTTTTATTTCTACGACCATCGTGGCATACCGGATCAGTTAGATCAAACCATGCCTGAGATTTTCCCTGAATCTTCCCCGGGTAGTTTTACTTATGTACCTGAATTGAACAAATGGGTAATGACCGTATTCCATCATTATCAATGGGATTTAAATTTTAGCAACCCAAATGTGTTGGTCGCCATGATGGATACGATTTTGTTTTACGCAAATTTGGGTGTAGATATTTTACGCATTGACGCGCCAGCATTTATTTGGAAAGAAATTGGTACTGGCTGTCAAAATTTACCTAAAGCACATACTTTACTTAGATTGATCAAACAATGCACTCAAGTAGCTAGTCCAGGTATGGCATTGTTAGGTGAGGCCATTGTAGCCCCTAAAGAAATCATCAAATATTTTGGTACAGATAATTATACTGCAAAGGAATGTGATGTCGCATACAACGCTACACAAATGGCGTTACAATGGGATGCACTTGCTACAGGCGATACAAGGATCATGCTAACGGCGCAACATGATATTTTACAAAAACCATATGGTTGCACTTGGATCTCCTATACAAGATGCCATGACGATATTGGATTGGGCTATGATGACGAAATGATTGCAAGGGTTGGATTTAATCCCTATCATCATAGAACCTATTTGAAAAACTATTATTCAGGTAGTCATGATGGATCAGTCGCTGCTGGTGCTTTATTTTCTGTCAATCCAAAAACAAATGACGCGCGCATTAGTGGCTCCCTGGCTTCGCTATGCGGATTAGAAAAAGCAATGGCATGGAACAATGCAGGTGAAATTGAAAATGCATTGAGGAAAATTATTTTAATGCAAGCACATTCCATGTTCATGGGTGGCATCCCTATGTTGTATTACGGAGACGAGATGGCTTATACCAATGACTATAGTTATTTGAATGACCCAGGCAAAAGTTATGACAACAGGTGGATGCATCGTCCTATGATAGACTGGAATAAAAATGAACAAAGGAAAAAGAAAGGGAGTTTGGAATACCGCATCTTTAATGAAACAAAGCAATTGATTCAAATTCGAAAAACATTACCAATCTTGAGCGATTTAAAGAATATTATTTGGATGACGCCGCATAATATTCATGTGGCTGGATTCGTTCGCTCTTTTGAAGATAAAAAATTATTCTGTCTTTTCAATTATCAACCTGCGGACTCTTTTGTCACTTGGTATACTTTTAAAGAACATGGCATAAGGCCAGCACAATTAAAAGATCATTGGACTGGCCTTACGCATCATGTTGGTAATGACAATGAATATTTTGTATTAGGCGCTTATCAGTTCGCCATTTTAGAAGTCATTGATTAAAACCTGAAACTCATTCCTAGATTAATACTATAGTCTGCAAATGCGGCATCTCCTCTTGCAAAAACTCCTGTAAGATTAGTTCTTACAACATCTGGATAGCTTTGCGGTCGCTCACGTCTTAAAGCCACTGGAGTGTATAGGAAAAAATTGTATTTTTTAACCATATACGTTACACCAGGCTCAGCGGATAAAATATTACCAGGCCTTCTGAATCCAGTGCTCTTTCCTATCAAGTCATAAGTTGGAATACACTCATATCTTAAACCTAAAGAATAAGCCCAAGCTTGGTTGCTATAATTGAATCCAGATCTAATCATATATTGATCTGAGACACTCATTACATTCGATGTATACTTAATTGCTGTTGCAGTTGCTGTTGCACCTCTTGTTGTGCTAACACCATTGTTGTCTCTAGGATTCAATAAATAAAATGCGTTGGCGTAAGTGCTCCAATTGGTATTAATTTGTCTGAATCCATTTAATTCAAGAGTAACACCAAATCCGCCATCACCAGGTTGAATAGACTGGTCTACATAACCAATTCTTCGCGCGTTGGCTGCGTATTGAAATTCATCCTGTGCCTTAAAATTACCAGTAGGTAATTTGATACCTAGTCCTGCCATTAAATTACCTTTTTTATTGGCATCAGGTGCAATCAACCATCTATAAGCTGATAGTCTAATATCACCCAAGCCTCTTGCTGCAGTTGCAAAACGATAAGGACTTGTGTTACCTAAATGCTCATACTTTGAGGTACGCTCATAATTTACAAGTGGAATACTAATTCCTACCATCCATTTTTCATTGATGTTTCTTGTTAAAGCAAAATCCATCGCGCTGGTATAATTGATGACTTCCGAGCCTTCTTCAACTCTAAACTTTTGCTCGTCTGTGCCATTAAAGTGTTTGTAAGAAGTAAAGTACCTGTAATTAATATTTAATGTCCATTTTGAACTGTCTTCTTGGTGCATGCCTGCATGCTCCATTGTACAAAGACCGCCCACTGTTCTAATGGCTACGCAACCTTGTGCGTTGGATTGATTGATAAAGCCAAGGCAAAATAATGCCAATATTATGATTGATTTTTTCATGCGTTCGTTTAATTGTAAATAAATTCAGTTTACTTGAATTTATTGCTTCATTTTTAATTTAGAAACAATATAATTTCCTAAAGCCTGACCCTTTTCTGTACTTGTGATACAAGAATTGTGAAAGTGAATCCCACCGTAAAAACGCGCCCAGTTGTTTTCTTCTGCTGCTGCTCTGAAAGACTTGAAGCTTCTGTTTTCAATACCAAATTCTAATTCGGTAGAGTCTGTATAAGCAAAATTGTCGCCATATACGCTAGTTAAAGCCTCCGCCGCCGCAGATGAGATGGTTGAGTGTCCACAAGTGTATTCTGGGAAAGCAGGTGTTTGTAAAAGAGGTCTCCAATTTGGATCGATGTATTTATTGATTACTGTTTCTGGACGTACTGTTTTATAAGTATACTTTGCATCCCATGTATGGATAAATGCATCAAATAAAGCAATTGCAGTTTTTGCATACGCATACACAGCGGTGTTAAAATCAGACTTTGCTGTTTTATTCGCAATCCCTACAATACTCATCCAATGACCTGGAGGTGAAAACTTTTTTGTACTAAACATCGCATGTCCAGTTACATTCACTTTAAATGGATTATCGTCCCAGAAATTAGCGATATGCTTTTGCTCCTCCGTTAAACTATCTCCTGCATTTTTCACCATCATTACATTTTTGTAATAGGCACTGTTCTTGTCTGTTACATTAAAAGCAGGTGGTGGTGAAGGTCTAAACTGACTGGCGCTATCAATGGCCATGGTTCTAATCTCTGCCCAATGTGGTTCTGCAGCAGATGCATACATAGGTGGTGTTGGCACCCAACGTCCTGGAGAATCTTTTACAGTGTATCTTTCAGCGCTTCTTGTTTGCGCATAATTGTCTTTTTTACTCCATGCAATAATCGTCGAACTTACTTCCTTTGCAAATGCTTCAGATGCTTCAACCATTTTACCCGACATCCCGTTTGATTTTACTAATTTTCTTAAACTATCTGTATAGTCCTGCATGCTTCCTTCTGGGAAAGTCACTGCCTGTCCTACCGTGGAATAGGCAACCAATGCTGCATAAGGAAAATCAATATTCGCTGTGTCTTTTGGTTTTGGTAATGCTGTTAATCCTTTTAATTGACCAGCTAAACTTTGGAAACCTGTTGGATCGCCTGCTGCGACCACTTCATAGCCTGCAATGGCTGCATAGGCATAGTTTCTTGAAGCCACAATTGGACTAAAATTATTACCCATCACGACCTGATTCAACTCATGCACTGTATAAGCATATAAGTCTGGGTTATTGGTAATTTTTTTATAGTCATTAGACTGGTTACAAGCTGCTATTGATATTGCAAAAAGCAATACCACAAATATTTTATTCATTTGAAATCATTAAAAGTAAAATCGAAAAAAGCATAGCTGATATCGCATATGCATGGAAACGGCGTGATGCAGAGCATGACACTATTGTAAAAAAGAAAAACTAAGCAATCATTTTCGGAGGCGGACCTTGTACCGTTAAATAATTGCTTATTAAACGCGCTGCGTAACGATAACCAGTCGTTACATTCGCTGAATTCGCTGGAACTAAATGCCAGCTATTATTTTGTGCTATATAGTCAAAGCTGATAAACTTTGCAGTAGACTTTCCAAGAGGAACAGATTTTTTGTCTGTACTTGTATTAGAAAGGTCCTGCGCTAATTTATAAAAATCTTCTCTTGCATTTTTAATATGCAAACGATCTTGGTTGGGTAATACTTTTAATTCAAGGCTGTCGTTGTAAATTCTTCTTTGTACATACTGATAAACGATGCCCTTGATGACAATCTCTCCATCCACTCTTTCGAATTGAGGATTGTTTGCGTAGTAAGGTAAATTGATTGGCGTCTTAATAGTGACTAAGTAAGCTTCGTCATAATTATTTTCTTCAATTAGATTGACTAATTGACTGGCTGCTTTTTGGTCAAAGTAATTAGATACCAATCGGTATCCAAATCCGTTAAAAAGCAAAATGCCCAAGAATAATATGGCGCCTAGTTTTTTCAATATGCTAATTTAGCCATTTTAGTTAAAATTGGGCACATATGAAGGGGGATTTTTGTAATTTCACCCTCTCAATACCATTTTCCTATGCGTAAAATCGTACTCCTTTTATCCACTATTATAGTCCTAAGCCTGGTGGCCGTTTATCTACAAGTACCAAAGCTTATTATAATAAAGGGGGCGCAAGTGGTCAATCAATCTGCGCCAAGTGTGATTAGAGGGATGATGCAAGTTGATAAATGGTCTGAGTGGTTGCCAAAGGAAACTTCATTAAGCGTGACTGGCACTATGGTAGCAACGATTCAAACCAAACTAACCCTTGACAAAATAAATATTCCAGTTGAATTTTCAATCATAGATGATACAAGCACAAATGCAATCATTGGATTTGAAACTTCTATGGAGAATACCAATTGGTCTCCAATTGCTAGAGTTCAAAACTATCTATTTGCAAAAAGAATACAGGGGCAACTTGATCTTATACTTTCTGCTGCAGGAAATTATTACAATACTGTCAAAGGCGTTTATGGATTTGATATTCAAGAAACCAAAGTTCAAGATTCTAGCTTGATAGCTTTAGATCAAGTGCTGATGGATACGCCTACCTTGATTCAGGTTTACGAGATGATCGATCAATTAGAGCAACATATTGCTACTCAAAATGGGAAAGTCAAAAATGACCCAATGGTCAATATTACTAGGATTAACAATGATGAGGTTTATACCCAAGTTGCGATTCCAATTGAAAAAGATATAAAAGTAAAACCACCCTTCACACTAAAGAAAATGGTATTAGGCAAATTACTTTCTGTTTCTGTAACTGGTGATGCTGCTGCTGTTAATAATGCATTGTTGGCAACTAAGCAATACCTAGGAGATAAACAAAGAACGAGCCCTGCAATCCCATATGTCATTTACAATTCCAATAGAATGAAGGAACCAGATGCTAAAAAGTGGCAATCCACCATCAATTATCCAGTATTTTAATAAGAGACTATTTTTTAAAGCCAATCAGTCTTAGACTATCGGAATTCATGCCCAATACATAAGCTGCTTGATCCTTCCATTTAATTGGTGCAATGCGCCTCACTTGGCCTTTAACACTTAACCCATTCAATGGTGCCGCATTAAAGTCTTGCTTTCCAGTATTAATCAAGAGTGTCCCGTAATCTGCATCATACCTGCCCATCTGTACATTGTTATCGTAGAAATTACCCATCATTAAAATATCCGGCCATTTGTCCCCATTGGCATCTGTCACTACTGCAGCTTTATAAGCAGTGATTTGAGCCTCCCATGGTAAAACTTTTGCTGTGAATTGACCTTTACCATCATTGATGAATAAAGTATTCGCAAAATGATACGCCTTCACAAGTTTAGATGACTTTAATTTTTCTTTCGTGAAAATATCATACAAGTTTGC
>Ga0209191_1000802_pt1 | contig 22656 bp, 18 predicted proteins | sample S_130626_EF_Meta_FD_187320 | JGI IMG/M metagenome (GOLD analysis project Ga0209191, IMG submission 187320) | Freshwater microbial communities from Lake Simoncouche, Canada to study carbon cycling - S_130626_EF_MetaG (SPAdes) (version 2) | ecosystem: Environmental > Aquatic > Freshwater > Lake ...
ATTTCAGACGCTCAAGCACCTACAAGCCCTGCCATTGGCGGGTATGTTACTTGGGCTCACGCCGGTCTGGGGCCAAGTTGCGAGTCCCGCCAAAGGGCCTTCAGCGCTCAGTCAGCCTGCCGCCATCCCTGGCGTCATTCTTCGGAACAGCATTCACCTAGAAGAAAAAATTTCTGAAGTCGAGCGCAAGCAATCGCCCTTGTTTATTTCGGGCCAGCGCATTGATGCCCGGCCCGACCTGGACATAGTCATCGAAGGCGATGCTTTGCTGCGCAAGCAAGGCCTGACTGTGAAAGCCCAACGCATTGAATACGATCAGTCTCAAGACACCTTGAAAGCCACCGGTGGTGTCAAAATCAATCGAGAAGGCAATACATTTCAAGGCAGCTCCTTGATCTTGCAGGCGGACGCCTTTCAAGGCAAATTTTCGCAAGCTGACTACACCTTGCTCAAAGGTGGCGGCCATGGCAAGGCTTCTGAAATTGAGTTCATCGATCAGCAGCGCGCCATCATTCGCAATGCAACCTACACCACCTGCGCGCGCTTGCCAGGCCCTAGCTGGCTGCCTGAATGGGTGCTCAAAGCGGCCAGCCTTCAAGTGAATGAAGAAAACGACACCATTCAAGCCAAGGACTTGCAACTTCGCTTCAAAGATGTGCCGATCTTGGCTGCGCCCTCACTCACTTTTCCGCTCAACAGCACCAGACAGTCGGGCTTGCTGTCGCCGCTGGTTGGCATTGATACTGTCAGCGGCATTGAGATTTCTTCGCCTTATTATTGGAACATTGCGCCCAATCGCGATGCCACACTGACAAGCACGTTCATGAGCAAGCGCGGCGTCGCTTTTGATTCTGAATTTCGCTACCTAGAGCTTGACAGCCAAGGTCAGACACGTTTCAACCTGATGCCCAACGACACCCTCCGCCAACAATCGCGCTGGGGTCTTTCGACTCAGCATACCGGCGGCATTGAAACCGGTAGCAGCACCTTAGGCCGCTTAGGTTTGAATGTGAATTTGAACCGCGTCAGCGACGACAACTACTGGCGGGATTTCCCTCGAGCCGGCTTGTCACTGTCACAACGTCTGCTGCCTGCCTCTGGTAGCCTGCATTGGGCGCAAGGTGATCTCTCCATGATGACCCAGGTTTTGAAATTTCAGACTTTGCAAGACATCAGTTCACCCATCACGCCGCCTTACGATCGCTCACCTCAAATAGTGGCACGTTACAACAGATGGGATCTCAACGGTTTTGATGTGGGCGTCATGGCTGACACCACCCGCTTTGAGGCGGACTACAGCCGAATACCCGGTGGCACGAGTTCTATTTTGCGCAATGGTCAGCGCAGCTTTGCAGCCGCCCAAATCAGCCGGCCGTGGCTCAAACCTTGGGGCTTTGTGATTCCAAAAATACAGCTTCACGCCACACGCTACCAGTTGGACTCAGCGCTTGCTAACGGTCAATTGGAAGCCAACCGCTTGCTGCCGACTTTCAGTTTGGACACGGGCCTTGTGTATGAGCGAGACGCTTCAATCTTGGGTCGAGGCTTAAGACAAACCCTGGAGCCTCGGGCCTTTTTTGTCAGAACACCTTACAAAGATCAAAGCCAACTGCCCAGTTACGACAGTGGCGCAACAGACTTCAACCTCACCACGGTCTACTCCGAAAATCCATATGTGGGTCAAGACCGCCTTGCAGACAACAACTTGGTGACTTTGGGCGTGAACAGCCGGTTTTTTGACAGCAAAACGGGCGCAGAGCTGGCGCGCTTTGGTTTTGCTCAGCGGTATCGCTTCTCGGATCAGCTGGTCAGGTTGCCAGGCGAGTTGCCTGTGTCCTCTGGCTACAGTGATATTTTGCTGGGTGCGGGTGTCCGTTGGGACAACCGCTGGACCTTCGACTCAAGCTTGCAATTTGATGCACAAACCCACCGCACAACACGCACCACGCTCAGCACTCGCTTTAATCCGACGCCCTACCGTGTTTTCAATACAGCCTACCGCCTGGCGCGCGATCAAAGCGAGCAAATTGACGTGGGCTGGCAATGGCCTTTGCGTGACTTTTCTTTTGCCAAGCATGACGAGGCTTCTGGCAACCAGCAGGTGCTGGCTCCTGGCCAAGGCTTGGGCGCCGATCGCTGGTACAGCGTTGGACGCATGAACTTCAGCTTGAAGGATCGCAAAATGGTCGACACCTTGCTAGGTTTTGAATATGACTCAGGTTGCTGGCTGGGTCGCGTAGTTTATGAGCGCCTTCAAAGCACAACAAGCGCCTCACGCAGTCGTATTCTTTTTCAACTTGAATTTGTGGGATTGGCCCGTGTAGGCTCTAGTCCTTTGAAAACATTGCGCGACAATATCCCCCGTTACCAATACCTCCGCGAAGATTTAGCGCCCACTACCAGATTCACGACATATGACTAAAATTTTGACATTGAGCATAGGCATGATCGCAAGCTTTGCGGGGGCGCTCATTGGGCCGAGCCTGGCGCAAGCCCAGAGCAATTTGAAATCACGGTCCGTTGACTACATTGTTGCCATTGTCAATTCAGAGCCCATCACCAACAACGAAGTTCAAAATTTAAAGCTGCGTTTAGAAAAGCAATTACAGCCAGGCACCGCAGCACCCAGTGCACAAGTTTTGACGCAGCAGGCCCTTGATCAATTGATCAATGAGAAAGCCCAATTGCAGCAAGCTCGCGACAATGGCATTCGCATTGATGACACCGAAGTCGATCAAACAGAACTCAACATTGCACGTCAAAATCAAGTCTCCAAAGAAGAGCTTTACAAACGAATTGTTTCGGAGGGCTTAAGCGTCTCTGCATTTCGCGAGCAATTGCGAAACCAATTGATGATCAGCCGTTTGCGTGAACGGGACGTTGACAACAGAGCCCGTATTTCCGACACCGATATCGCGCAGTTCCTTCAAAGTCAGCTAGCAGGCAAGCCCGTGGCCAGCAGTCCAGTGGACATCAACCTGGCCATGATTTTGATTGCCGTGCCAGAGAATAGTTCTGAACAAGAGGCCGCTGAATTAAAAGTCAAAGCACAACAAATTGTGCAACGCGCCAAACGCGGCGAGAGCTTTGCGGCATTGGCACAAGCCTTCTCTCAAGCCCTTGACAAAGGCGCCAATGGTGGCGAAATGGGTTTGCGCTCCCCCGACCGTTACCCCACACTCTTCATTGACAGTACCCAAAACCTGAACAAAGGCGAGGTCTCAGAACCTGTTCGATCGGGTGCTGGTTTTCACATCTTGAAAGTATTGGACAAAAAACAAAGTGAGATGAGCAGCACTTTGATTTTACAAACGCGTGCGCGCCACATTTTGCTGCGTACTGGCAGCGAATTGTCCGAAGCCGCCGCGCGCAATCGCTTAGTCACTTACAAGCAACGAGTGCAAACTGGAACAGATTTTGCCGATTTGGCTCGGCAGTTCTCGCAAGACGGCAGCGCTTCATCAGGTGGCGATTTAGGTTGGGCAAGCCCCGGGCAGTTTGTCCCAGAGTTTGAAGAGGTCATGGCGCGCCTGCAGCCTGGGCAAATTTCTGACCCCTTGATTTCTCGATTTGGCGCGCACCTCATTCAGGTCATGGAGCGTCGCGAGGTGTCATTGTCGGTTCGTGAACAACGTGAAATGGTTCGCACACAATTGCGCGAAAAGAAAATCGAAGAACTTTATGCCGCTTGGGTTGAAGAATTACGCGGTCGCGCTTATGTTGAATTGCGCGACCCTCCCCAATGAAGCACATTCCACGCAAACGTTTCGGCCAACACTTTTTATCTGACGGCGGCATCATTGATGACATCGTGAATGCCATACATCCGCAAGCTGGGCAAGCTATGGTTGAAATTGGCCCTGGCTTGGCGGCACTCACACAACCCTTGGTTGAGCGCTTAGGGCATCTGACTGTCATTGAGTTAGACCGCGACCTGGCTTTGCGTCTTCGCTTGCACAAACAACTCACCGTGGTGGAGTCGGATGTCTTGCGCGTTGACTTCACGGCACTGGCAGCAGGTCAAAAACTGAGGGTGGTTGGCAACTTGCCTTACAACATTTCTACGCCTATTTTGTTTCACTTGCTGGCGCATGTCAGCGCCATTGAAGACCAACACTTCATGCTGCAAAAGGAAGTCGTTGACCGCATGGTGGCCTCTCCTGCAACCTCAGACTACGGCCGTTTGTCTGTCATGTTGCAGTGGCGTTATGAAATGGCCAATGTGCTGTTCGTGCCACCAGAAAGCTTTGATCCACCGCCACGCGTTGACAGCGCAGTTGTGCGCATGGTGCCGCGCAGTGCGCCTGCTAACATCGATGTGAAGCTTTTGGAAAAGATGGTTCAAGTGGCCTTCAGCCAACGACGCAAACTGCTAAGGCACACGCTGGGAGCTTGGTTAACTGAGCGAAATTTTGCGGGCCCTTTTGATGTGCAACGCCGTGCAGAAGAGGTTCCAGTTGAGGAATACCTTCAGTTGGCAATGGCCTTGAATTCTTGAAGTTCAATGAAAAAAGCGCATCGGCGTTTCGGCCTTTGCGCTTTTTTAACTCAGCGGCAGATTGAGGTTTGCTGCTATCAGTTTTAGATCAACGTGTGCGAGGTTTTTAAGCAGCTGCAAGCCAATAGCCTGCATTGAAGGGGCTGCTCATGCGAAGCGCCAGAGGTGAAACATCGACCAGCTTGTCGGTTGGCATTTTTTCGCCTTCTTCAACCAGCATTTCAACACCATCGGCATCCAACTCGGGAGCAGCATCTGCCAGCTTCTCGGAACCCGCAGTAGCAGCGCGGGCAACAGAGAAAGAATAGAAGCAGCGGAATGGCACTTTGCGGTCACCCCAATAATCGGCCGTGTCGCGGAAAATATCGAGCAACTGTTCGCGGGCTTCTTTGTCAAACTTTAAATTGGCTGGAATGTGCTCCAAGACCACGATAAAGCCAGGCTGAGGGCCAGACTTGTGCAGCGGGTCGGTCATGCTGTCATACAAGGCATCAAAATTCTTGCCAAAGTGCGAAGGCAAGGTGAACTGTGCTGCGATCAAATCGAGCACATCTTGTTTGCTTTGTGCTTTCGACAAATTGGCATACAAAAAGTGTTGTCCCAAACCATCTGCCGCTTCTTGCAGGTCGCTGACGCGAAATGCACGAATCGACTGGACGATGTTTGCCCGCACACCCTTCAAAGGTGTTTCTTGGTCCTGTCGAATTGGCTTGTCCATCGCCGTTCTCACTCTCTAATTTTAAAACCAGCCTTTTGGGCTTTTGATTGACATATACCGAATGCCCGCTTGCAAGCACTCAACTTTAGAATCACTTCAAACAGTGGCCTAAAAGTCGCAAAGACCGCTTTCACGGCACATTTACAATTTCCCTAAAACTGCTGTAGTGGTCTTGCGTGTAAAAACAATGTTTTGGCACGCGAGGTTCTTCCCCTCCACACACAATTCGACGGGCGCCACGGCTCTTTTCACCTGGAGTTTTGACGGTGTATTCGCGGTAAAAACCACGCTTTGCTTGAGGCAAGAGCCGCTCTCGATTGCCAAAAACAACACCATCTTTTTCGTACCGAAACGGCCCACCCTGACGGATGAGTAGATAGGTTTCTTGGCCTTCTTTGGGCAAGTCCTGTAAAGCAATGGGGGCAACGACAACTGATTCGGCCACCGATTTGGCTTGCACCAAAATTGTGCAAGGCGCAAACAAGAGACCCAAACAGACGGCTAGCGCAGCAAAATCAAGCGTTTTAGAGCGCATTTCATTCCTGTGACACGATGCCGCACACCCACTTTAAACCTTCAAAACTCACGGGTAAACCCGGAAATTCGAAGTCGCTAGTGTGCCGCAATGCTCTAAAAAATGCAAGTACTTTCCCCAATAAAAGGGAATTACCCGAAGAGCGCTATCGAACGGCGTTAGCGTCCGCTACCGTCAGGGCTGTCATATTCACGATTCGGCGCACAGTGGCGCTGGGCGTCAGGATGTGAACCGGTTTGGCTGCGCCCAAAAGAACGGGGCCGACGGCAATATTGCCACCTGCCGCTGTTTTCAACAGGTTGTAGGAAATATTGGCCGCATCAATATTGGGGCAGACCAAGAGGTTGGCATCGCCATGCAAAGTGCCATTGGGCATTTGTAGGGCGCGTGCTTCACCATCCAAGGCAATGTCACCATGCATTTCGCCATCCACGTCCAACCAGGGTGCGTTTTTCTGCAACAAGGCCAAGGTGTCACGCATTTTCACAGCGCTCGGCTCGTTGGAGGTGCCAAAGTTCGAGTGCGACAACAGGGCCGCCTTAGGGTGAATGCCAAAGCGCTTCATTTCGTGGGCGGCCATGACCGTGATTTCTGCCAACTGCTCTGCCGTCGGGTCGTAATTGACATGCGTGTCTACCAAAAAAACTTGGCGGTTGGGTAGCAGCAAACCGTTCATGCAAGCAAAGGTATTGACGCCAGGGCGCTTGCCGATCACTTGTTCCACGTAGGGCAAGTGGGTTGCATTGGTACCCCAAGTGCCACAAATGAGGCCATCGACATCGCCCTTGTGCAACAGCATCGCTCCAATCAAAGACAAACGGCGACGCATTTCTATCTTGGCCATTTGAACCGTGATGCCCTTTCGCTCTTGCATGCGATGGTAGGTTTGCCAAAAGTCACGGTAGCGGTGGTCGTCCTCTACATTGACAACCTCATAATCGAGGCCTGCTTTCAATCGCAGACCAAATTTTTCAATTCTTTCAGCAATGACCACTGGGCGACCAATCAGGGTAGGGCGCGCCAAACCTTCGTCGCTCACAATTTGCGCGGCACGCAAAACGCGCTCTTCCTCGCCCTCGCTGTAGGCCACGCGTTTTTTCAAACCGCGTTTGGCCGCCGTGTATATGGGCTTCATGGTTGTGCCGGACGCATACACAAAATTTTGCAGCCGCTCGCGATAGGCTTCCATGTCAGCAATCGGCCTTAGTGCCACGCCGCTGTCAGCCGCAGCTTGCGCAACCGCCGGCGCAATTTTGATCATCAAACGCGGATCGAATGGCTTGGGAATTAAATACTCAGGGCCAAAAACCAAGGGCTCACCCGCGTACGCAGCGGCCACCACTTCACTTTGTTCTGCTTGCGCCAATTCAGCAATGGCATACACCGCAGCAATCTCCATCTCTTGCGTGATGGTGGTGGCACCACTGTCTAAGGCACCCCGAAAAATGTAGGGGAAGCACAAAACGTTGTTGACTTGGTTGGGGTAGTCGGTACGCCCCGTGGCCATGATGGCGTCATCGCGAACCGCTTTGACCTCTTCAGGCAAGATTTCTGGATTGGGATTGGCCAAAGCGAAAATCAAAGGCTTGGCCGCCATTTTCTTCACCATGTCTTGTTTCAACACGCCGCCAGCGGATAAACCCAAAAATACATCTGCACCCTCAATAGCCTCGGCCAAGGTACGTTGCAATGTTTTTTGCGAAAACTGAATTTTGTCTTCGTCCATCAATTCGGTGCGACCTTCGTAGACCAAGCCAGCCAAATCGGTGACCCAAATATTTTCTCGCGGGATGCCCAGTTTGACCAACAAGCTTAGGCAGGCCAAAGCTGCCGCGCCCGCGCCTGACGTGACCAATTTCACTTTGCTGACGTCTTTGCCCACCACCTTCAAGCCGTTCAAAATGGCGGCGCCTACTGTGATGGCCGTGCCGTGCTGATCGTCGTGAAAGACTGGAATTTTCATGCGTTCGCGCAATTTGCGCTCTACATAAAAACAATCAGGCGCTTTGATGTCTTCTAAGTTGATGCCGCCAAATGTGGGCTCTAGCGCGGCAATGATCTCGACCAGTTTTTCCGGGTCTTTTTCATTGATTTCGATGTCAAACACATCAATGCCAGAGAATTTTTTGAAAAGAACCGCCTTGCCCTCCATGACGGGTTTGCCGGCCAAGGGGCCAATGTCGCCCAAACCCAGGACAGCTGTTCCGTTGGTGATCACCCCGACCAAATTACCGCGGCTGGTGTATTTAAATGCTGCGTTGGGGTCTTTGACAATTTCTTCACACGGCGCTGCCACACCTGGCGAGTAGGCCAAAGCCAAGTCGTGCTGATTGACCAATTGCTTGGTGGCTGCAATGGAGATTTTGCCGGGGGTGGGGAATTCGTGATATTCGAGGGCAGCACGGCGCAACTGAGCGCGGCGCTCTTCGGCATTGTCTTGGGTCATGTTTGATCTCCTGTGAGGCACGAGGCGCCGGCTTCACTGGGTGAAGGGACTGGCGTTCTACTAAGTCTGATTCTAGACCCCCGATTTGGGAGTCTGCTTTGGGGTTCAATCACGCATTCAATCGCGCATGATTGCTTCAATTTCATCGGCTTTCACAGGCACGCCGCGCGTGATCAATTCGCACCCTTTTGCGGTCACGACCGCATCGTCTTCAATGCGAATGCCAATGTTGTGGAAACGCTCGGGCACCCCTGGGGCGGGTCTGACATAAATGCCCGGCTCAATGGTCAAGACCATGCCAGGTCGCAAAATGCGGCTTGGGCGGTCCTTGATGAGTTCTCCGCTTAAGGGGTCTTTGCGCTCACTGAAGGTGCCCACTTCTGATGGTTCGACATAGCTGCCGCAGTCATGCACATCCATGCCAAGCCAATGGCCAGTTCGGTGCATGTAGAACTGAAAATAGCTTCGATTGGCAATGACATCTTGCACATTGCCCACCTTGTTGGCATCTAAAAGACCGACATCGAGCATGCCTTGCGCCAACACCTTGACCGTTGCTTCGTGCGGATCTACAAAACGTGCGCCTTCATGCGTGGCTGCAATGGCAGCCTCTTGCGAGGCCAATACCAAGTCATAAAGTTCGCGTTGTGCCGAGCTGAATTTGCCGTTGGCAGGAAACGTGCGTGTGATGTCGCTGGCATAGCCGTCGAGTTCACAGCCCGCATCGATCAAAACCAAGTCGCCACTCAAAATAGGCGCAGCATCTGCGCGGTAGTGCAGCACACATGCATTGGCACCGCCGGCCACAATGGAGCCATAAGCTGGGTATTGAGAGCCGTGTTGGCGAAATTCGTGAAGCAGCTCAGCGTCCAAGTGGTATTCACGGACGTCTTGCCCTGCTCTCAACATGCTTGCTGATCTTTTCATTGCGCGAATGTGAGCGCCTGCACTGATTTGAGATGCGCGGCGCATGATGCCAAGTTCATGTGCGTCTTTGACCAAACGCATTTCATCCAAAATACCGCACACATCGCGTTGCTGCTCTGGGCACAATGCGCCGTAGCGCACGCGCGCACGAACGGCATTGAGGCCTGTTTCAATGCGCGCAGACAAATCTTTGTGTGTTGCAAAGGGGTACCAAACGACCGACTTGTTTTCAAGCAGGGCCGGCAATTTGGCATCAAGGGCGGACACCGACCAAGCTTGATGCACGCCCAATTGAGAAGGCGCTGCTTCTGGCCCCAAACGAACACCATCCCAAATTTCGCGCTCTAAATCTTTGGGCTGACAAAACACAGTGGCCTGGCCATCTGAAGTTAAGACCAACCAAGCATTGGGTTCGGTAAAGCCGGTTAAGTAATAAAAATAACTGTCATGTCTAAACAAGAAGTCACTGTCGCGATTGCGTTGACGTTCTGGCGCGGTGGGAATAATGGCAATGCTGTTGGGGGCTTGCGCTGCCATTTTGGCGGCCAATTGAGCACGGCGCTTGGCGTACAAATTTGAATCACTGGTCATGTTGTTGGGTTTTTTCTGAATATGTACAAAGAGTTTAAGGCGTTGCTGGTGATTGGTTCAAGTCCCTCAATCGCTCAGGGGTACCCACATCCGTCCAAGCGCCCGTATAAAGGCTGGCACTCACCAAGCCGCGGTCCATGGCGGCGCGCAACAAGGGGGCCAAGGGTGCGGCTTTGCCTTGCGGGTTGCCTTCTGGCATGCCTGTCAATGCGGCGGCGAAGAACTCTTTTTTGTACAAGGCGAATGTGCTGAAAGTGAATAAAGTGGCCGTTTTGGGTAAGTTCAAAGCCAAACCCTCCGAGGACAAGCCAAAATCTCCTTTCGGATTGTGCGCGGGATTGGGGACCAGCCAAATGTGGGCCAATTTGTCACTGCGCACAAACTCTTTTGCAATGGCGGGGGCGAAATCAAATTGGGGCGCGTAAATGTCGCCAGCCACCACCCAAAAAACGGGCGCCAAGAAGGGCAGGGCCCGCACGATGCCGCCGGCCGTTTCGAGGGCGTAGCCAAACTCTTTGCCCTCGTGCGAATAGCGCAAATGCACCCTGCCGCCATTCGGCAAATCGGGATTCAAGCCAAAATGCGCCTCAATTTGGGGTCCTAGCCACGCGGTGTTGATCAATTGGTCAGGGTGGCCAGCCTTGGCCAAAGCTTCCATGTGCCACTGCATCAATGGTTTTCCGTGCACCTTTAGCATCGGTTTGGGCGCGGTATCGGTTAAGGGGCGCATGCGCTCACCACGACCGGCAGCCAAAACCATGGCGCTGGCCAAGCCCTCAGGCGAGGCGCCCACCCAGCGCTGGCGCGCATCGGTTTCTAAATTTGATTCCATGGTGTTCAAACGCATGCCGCTATGTTGCCATGCTGTGCGGCTTGCGCAAGCTCATGGGCAGTAAAATATCGGGCTTAGTTGGTAATTTCATTGCCAATTTCACCCGACCTTTTATTTGGAGCCCCCATGGCAATCACCCAACCCGCAGCTCAACAAATGGCCAATGCAATTCGTGCCTTGGCCATGGACGCTGTTCAACAAGCCAATTCGGGTCACCCAGGCGCGCCGATGGGCATGGCCGACATGGCCGTGGCTTTGTGGGGCGAGCACTTGCAACACAACCCGAAAAACCCGCATTGGGCCAACCGCGATCGATTTGTTTTGTCCAATGGCCACGGCTCGATGATCATTTATGCATTGCTTCACCTCACAGGCTATCCCTTGCCCATGACTGAGTTGAAAAACTTCCGCCAGCTGCACAGCAAAACCGCCGGTCACCCCGAAGTGGGCATCACACCCGGCGTTGAAACCACCACCGGTCCTTTGGGACAAGGCATCACCAACGCGGTGGGCATGGCTTTGGCCGAAAAATTATTGGCCGCTGAATTTAACCAAGCTGAACACACCATCGTTGACCATCACACCTATGTGTTCATGGGCGATGGTTGCTTGATGGAAGGCATCAGCCACGAAGCATGCGCGTTGGCTGGCGCCTGGAAGCTCAACAAATTGATCGCCATGTACGACGACAACGGCATCTCCATTGACGGTCAAGTGGCCCCATGGTTCATTGACAACACGCCGCAACGTTTTGCCGCGTACGGATGGAACGTGATTGATGCTGTTGATGGCCACAATGCTGCGGCTGTGGCAAAAGCCATTGCAGATGCCAAAAACAGCCCTGACAAACCCACACTGATCGTTTGCAAAACGGCCATCGGCAAAGGCAGCCCCAACCGCGCCAACACGTCCAAAGCACACGGGGAGCCTTTGGGCGCCGAAGAAATCAAACTCACACGCGAAGCATTGGGTTGGTCGCACGAGCCTTTCGTCATTCCGAAAGATGTATACGCCCATTGGGATGCCAAGCAAAGTGGCGCGGCCCGAGAGGCTGCGTGGAACAAAGCTTTTGCAGCCTACAAAGCAGCACACCCTGCCTTGGCCAAAGAATTTGTGCGCCGCATGAAAGGCGAGTTGCCCAAGAACTTTGCACAAACTGCTGTCGATGCGGTCATTGCAGCGCACACCAAAGCGGAAACTGTGGCCAGCCGCAAGGCCAGCCAATTGGCCTTGGAAGCCTTCACTGCAGCTTTGCCTGAAATGTTGGGCGGCTCTGCCGACCTCACGGGCTCGAACCTCACCAACACATCTTCCACGCCCGCTTTGCGCATCAACTTGGCAGGCGATGTGGTGAAGAACGACAAAGGCCAACTAGGCCGTCACATTAACTACGGTGTGCGCGAGTTTGGCATGGCGGCCATCATGAACGGTGTCACTTTGCACGGCGGCTTCATTCCTTACGGCGGCACCTTTCTCACCTTCAGCGATTACTCACGCAATGCCATTCGCATGGCTGCGCTCATGAAGCAGCGCGTCATCCACGTGTTCACACACGACTCGATTGGTTTGGGCGAAGACGGCCCAACACACCAGTCCGTTGAGCACGCTGCCAGCTTGCGTTTGATTCCTGGCCTTGATGTGTGGCGTCCTGCTGATACGGCAGAAACCACTGTGGCATGGGCCGTGGCTTTGGAAAACAAAGACCGCCCCACGGCCTTGTTGTTGTCTCGTCAAAACCTGCCTTACTCTCCCAAGTCGGATTTGGGCGAGATCAGCCGCGGTGCTTATGTGTTGGCTGAAGCCTCACGCGTTGGCATCAAGAAAACCAAGGCCGTGATCATTGCCACTGGCTCTGAAGTTCAACTGGCTCTGAAAGCGCAAGAGTTGTTGGCCGCTAAAAACATTGGCGTGCGCGTAGTGTCTATGCCCAGCACCACCACCTTCGATCGTCAAACCAGCAGTTACAAATCTGAAGTGTTGCCAGCCGGCTTGCCCCGTGTGGCGGTTGAGATGGGCAGCACCGATGGCTGGTGGAAATATGGGGTTGCTGCCGTGGTAGGCATCGACACTTACGGCGAGTCTGCGCCTGCACCTGTGCTGTTCAAACACTTTGGCTTCACGGCAGAGAACGTGGCCGAGACCGTGCAAGCGGCTTTGCAGAAGAAATAAATCTTCACTTCGCGCTGCACTTGAAACAAATTCAAAATTAACTTTAAAGGGAATCGATCATGGCGATCAAAATAGGTATCAACGGTTTCGGCCGCATCGGCCGCATGGTGTTTCGTGCCGCTGTTCAAAATTTTTCTGACATCGAAGTGGTTGGTATCAACGACTTGCTCGAGCCCGACTACTTGGCTTACATGCTCAAGTACGACAGCGTGCACGGCCGCTTCAAAGGCGAGGTGTCTGTGGAAGGCAACCACCTGATCGTGAATGGCCGCAAAATTCGTTTGACACAAGAGCGCGATCCTTCTGCGCTAAAGTGGAACGAAGTCGGTGCCGACATCGTGATTGAAGCCACTGGCTTGTTCCTAGACAAAGCCTCTGCCGAAAAACACTTGGCTGCAGGCGCTAAAAAAGTGCTCATGTCTGCACCCTCTAAAGACGACACCCCCATGTTCGTGTTTGGCGTGAACCACGCCACCTATGCCGGCCAAGCCATTGTGTCCAACGCCTCTTGCACCACCAACTGCTTGGCGCCTGTGGCCAAAGTGTTGAACGACAAATGGGGCATCAAGCGCGGTTTGATGACCACCGTTCACGCCGCCACGGCCACTCAGAAAACCGTGGACAGTCCTAGCAACAAAGACTGGCGCGGCGGCCGCGGTATTTTGGAAAACATCATTCCTTCCAGCACGGGTGCTGCCAAGGCTGTGGGCGTGGTCATTCCTGCCTTGAACAAAAAACTCACGGGCATGTCTTTCCGCGTGCCCACATCCGATGTGTCCGTGGTTGACCTCACGGTTGAGTTGAACTCTGAGGCCACCTACGCAGAAATTTGCGCAGAGATGAAAGCCCAATCACAAGGTGCCTTGAAAGGCGTGCTGGGTTACACCGAAGACAAAGTGGTGGCCAGTGATTTTCGCGGCGAGCCTTGCACCAGCGTGTTTGACGCCGATGCAGGTTTAGCCCTAGACAGCACCTTCGTGAAAATTGTCAGCTGGTATGACAACGAGTGGGGCTACTCCAACAAGTGCTTGGAAATGGTTCGCGTTATTTCTAAGTAATTTACTTAGCCCCAAGTTCACGCTTCAAGGCGTGAATGCAAAAAGCCCAACCATTTCTGGCTGGGCTTTTTTTCGACTGATAAAAACTTACGCAGTTGTCACTCGACGCAAAGAATCAACTCAGGTGTTTGCCGATCAACCCTGCCAATTCAAACATGGTGATTTGGTCTTTGCCAAACACCGGTTTGAGTTTGGCATCGGCATTGATGGCGCGTTTGTTGGTGGGATCTTGCAGGCCTTGCGCCTTGATGTAGTCCCACAACTTCTTCACCACTTCTGTGCGCGCCACTTTGTCGGTGCCAATCACTGCGGCCAAATCGGCGCTAGGCGTGAGGTTTCCCGCTGCGGCTTTGCGTGGCGTTTTGGCTGCAGCTGTTTTCTTAGCGGCGACTTTTTTGGCTGGGGTTTTGGTCGACTTGGCCGCAGCTTTGCCTGCCGTTTTTCCAGCCGCCGTTTTAGCGCCAGCTGCATATTTCGCCGGCGTTTTGCGCGGAGGGAACTTGCTCTTGCGAGGTTCAAACTCAAACACAACTTTGTCTTCTTCGGCATTCCACGACAAGAAAGCCTTGAAGGCGCGGCGCGTTCGATTGCTCACAAACTTTTCTAACAAATCGGTTTTGCCGTCGCTCAACAACTTGGCAATTTGCTCGCGCTCTACCACTTGTTGCAACACAATTTTGCCGCTCTTGAAATTACAGGTGGGTGTGGGTTGACCTTCTGTGGGCACGGCTTTTTCGCACACGTAGTTGCTGCCATGCTCATGCACAGCACCACCGCATTTGGGGCAAGCACCCAAAGATTCGCTGCCTTCAAAATCAACGATCTCGCCCGTCTCTTCGTTCTTTTTGTCATTGCCAAAATCAAACTCGAGCTTCCAGTTTTTTTCTTCTTCGTTGTACTTCAAGGCAATTTCTGAAGTGAATGGCCAACCGGCTTTAGAGCGGAAGCCTTCTAATGGGCCAATCTTTTTGTCGCGCAAAAATTGTTCAACTTCAACCTGCTCAAAGGTACGACCTGCAGGTGTTTTGCCAAATGAGAAGCCACAACCTGCTGCGGCCGTGTCATCGGCAGCCGCATCTTTGCCCACGCAGGCATACCGACGATAGTTTTCTCTCACGATGCCGCCGCACGTGGGGCAGGGTGTGCTCAAGGTGGCGTAGTCACCAGGAATGGTGTCGCGGTCGTATTCTTTGGCTTTCTTAACGATGCGCTCGGTCATGTCGGCAATTTGGCGCATGAAGTCTTCGCGGCTGAGTTTGCCGTGCTCCATTTGCGATAGCTTGTATTCCCAATCACCTGTGAGTTCGGGTTTGGACAACTCTTCCACACCCAAGCCGCGCAATAAAGTCATTAACTGGAACGCTTTGGCAGTTGGAATCATTTCGCGGCCATCGCGCAAAATGTATTTTTCGTTGATGAGGCCCTCTATGATGGCCGCGCGTGTAGCAGGCGTGCCCAAACCTTTTTCTTGCATGGCTTCGCGCAACTCGTCGTCGTCGACCATCTTGCCTGCGCCTTCCATCGCGCCCAGCAAGGTGGCTTCTGAATAGCGCGCGGGGGGCCGTGTTTTGAGGGGCTTGCTTTCAACCGAGCCCACACCCACTTGCTCACCTGGCGCAACGGCCACCAAGTTTTGTCCTTTGTCACCTTCTTTGGCATCGTCCACCTCATCGGCCGCTTCTTTGCCGTAAATGGCCAACCAACCGGGTTTGACCAAGACCTTGCCTTCGGTTTTGAAGCTGTGTCCGGCTGCGGTGCTGATGCGCGTGGTCACCATGTACTCGGCACTTGGGAAAAACACCGCCATAAAGCGACGCACCACCAGGTCATACAACTTTTGCTCCGCATCAGACAAGCCAGAAGGGGCCTGCAAGGTGGGAATGATCGCAAAGTGATCGCTGACCTTGGCATTGTCAAAAATACGCTTAGAGGGCTTGATATAGCCGTTGTTGAGCGCTGTGAGGGCATGCGGCGCCAAATGCTTCATGCCGCTGTCGGCCAACATGTTGAAGGTGTCCTTGGCCACCGGCAAGTAATCTTCAGGCAATGCACGTGAATCGGTACGCGGGTAGGTGAGGGCCTTGTGGCGCTCGTACAAAGACTGCGCCAGCGACAAGGTGGTTTTGGCAGAGAAGCCGAACTTGCCGTTGGCTTCGCGCTGCAAAGAGGTCAAGTCAAACAACTGGGGGCTGGCCTGAGAGGTGGGCTTGGCCTCTTCTGTGACGCTGGCTTTGGCGCCTTTGACGGCCTGCACAATGGCTTGCGCCTGCGCTGCTGTCCACACACGATCGGCTTTTTTCTCTGCGTCCTCGGCATCTTTTTTCCATGCGGTGTTGAACCACTTACCTGGGTAGGTGCCCGCGGCGGCATCGAACTGCGCATGCACTTCCCAATAATCGCGGCTGATGAACTGGCGAATTTGCTCTTCGCGCACCACCACCACTGCCAAGGTGGGCGTTTGTACGCGGCCAACCGTGGTTAAAAAGAAACCGCCATCGCGCGAATTGAATGCGGTCATGGCACGGGTGCCATTGATGCCCACCAGCCAATCGGCCTCAGAACGGCTGCGCGCCGCATCGGCCAAGCCTTGCATTTGTTGGTTAGAGCGCAGCTTGTCAAAACCGTCGCGAATGGCTTGCGGCGTCATGCTCTGAAGCCACAGGCGTTGCACAGGCTTACCCAACGGAATGGTCTGCCCCGCCTTTTGCGTGCCTGCATATTGCTCAATCAACCGAAAGATGAGCTCGCCCTCGCGCCCCGCATCGCAGGCGTTGATCAAGGCGTTCACGTCTTTGCGCTTGGCTTGCTTCACCACCGCGTTCAGGCGCGTTTTGGTTTTGTCGACCGGCTTTAAGTCGAAGTAGGGCGGAATAACGGGTAAATGGGCAAAGCTCCATTTGCCGCGTTTCACGTCAAACTTCTCCGGGGCCTGGATTTCCACCAAATGGCCTACCGCGCTGGTGACCACATAGGTTTCACTCTCAAAGTGGTCCTCGTGTTTCTCAAATTTACCTGCGATCGGCGTTAAAGCGCGAACGATATCTTGAGCCACTGAAGGCTTCTCTGCAATTACCAATGTTTTCATCTCATACAATCCGGTCTCGCGTGCGCGCATGCGCACGTGTACACACACGGGCACGCGCACACGCGCGCCCACATGTTTTCACAATAACAAATTTTTCACGCCGTGGCCAAAAAAAATCTCACGTTGACAAAATCGACTTTAAAGCCTGCCGCCAAGCCCCATGCTAAGTCATCGGCTTCAACTGCTGCGGGCCGTCGTGTCCAGGTGCGTCGCTCCGGCGTCCACGGCAAGGGCGTCTTTGCCTTGCTAGACATTGCCGAAGGCGAGACCTTGTATGAGTATGTGGGTGAGGTCATCAGTTGGGATGAGGCGCAAGACCGCCACCCGCACGACCCCTCTGATCCCAACCACACCTTCTACTTCCATGTGAACGAAGACAAGGTGATTGACGCGCTGCATGGTGGCAACTCTTCAAGGTGGATCAATCACAGCTGCAACCCCAACTGCGAAGCCGATGAAGAGAACGACCGCATCTTCATCAAAGCCCTGCGCAACATCAAGGCCGGTGAAGAGCTCAATTACGACTACGGCTTGATCATTGACGAGCCTTACACACCCAAGCTCAAAGCAGAATACCCTTGCTGGTGTGGCAGTGCCAATTGCCGCAAAACATTGCTGGCGCCCAAACGCCGTCCCGCCACGCCTAAAATTCCCAGCCAAGTCAAAAAGATTGAAAAGAAAATCAAGAAGCTCAAAAAAGAGCTGAAGGTGGCCAAGAAAAAAGCGGCCTGATTGGCTCTGAACTGAATGTAGGTGACCTTGAACCCTGCTACCCATCAACGCTGGCCTGCGGAAGACATCTGGCAGTCCGTCGTGGCGCAATGGCCAGGGTTCAGCGTCGAGATCCTGCCCGAGATCGACTCCAGCAACAGCGAGTTGATGCGGCGGGCCCGACAAGGCCGCCACGATCCTATTTTGCTGATTGCAGAGCGTCAATCGGCAGGTAAAGGGCGTCAAGGGCGCACTTGGATAGGCGAGCCAGGGCATGCACTCACTTTTTCCATCGGCTTGCCCTACCAACCGCGCAATTGGTCCGGTCTTTCTCTGGCTGTGGGGCTCAGCTTGGCCGAGTCGCTTGGCGAAGACATGCAACTCAAATGGCCCAATGACTTGTGGTGCCAACAAAGAAAGCTCGGCGGCATCTTGATTGAAGTCGCGAGCCAAGGCGATCAAAGCTATGCCGTGATCGGTGTAGGCTTGAACATCCAACTGCCCACCAGCAATAAGCTCAGAACGCCCGCTGCGGCCCTCTCTGAGTTTTGGCAAGGGGTTAGTGCGCCATCGGCGCTAGAGTGCGTTGTCAAGCCTTTGTTGGGCGCTTTGAAAGATTTTGAAGTGAACGCATTCAGCCCCTTGCAAGAAAGATTCAATGCACGTGACGCACTACGCGGTCTGAACGTCACCACCAGCGATGGCTTAGAAGGTTTGTGCGCAGGCGTGGATGAACAGGGTGCCTTGCAAATTGACACGCCAGAAGGTCGGGTTGGTGTCAGTAGCGCAGAAGTGAGTGTTCGGCCAAAATGAAACACTTGAAGCTGCGCTGGCTGATTCTGGCCTTGATGCTTTCAAATGCGCTCTTGTATGCTTGGCGCGAAGGCCTTTTTGAAGCTTGGGGTTTTGCGCCTGAAAGCGCACGCGAGCCCTTGCGCAACTTGCAACAGATCCAGCCCGACAACATGGTCATCACAAGGAAAACCTCATGAGCTTGAAACTTTATTTTGCACCAGGTGCTTGTTCATTTGTGCCCCATTGCATGTTGCAACGGGCCGGCGCTGATTACGAACCCATCATGGTCAAGTTGCACAAAGGTGAGCAACACGAAGGCGACTACAAGGCCATCAATCCTCGCGGTCAAGTCCCGGTGCTGGTCGACGATGGGCAGGTGATCACGCAAATTGTGGCCATCGTTTTGTACCTCGACCACAAGTTCCCTCAAGCGCAGTTTTTGCCAACAGCGCCCTTGGCTCGGGCCAAAGCCATCGAAACTTTGGCCTGGATGAACAACACGGTTCATCCCACTTTCACGCACATCTTCATGCCGCAAAAGTTCAGCGACCAAGAAGACGTTCAAGCCAACTTGAAAGCCTTTAACACGCAAACTTACAAACGTTTGTTGTCTGAATTAGAAAGTTTGGTCAAAGCCTCGGCACCCTCTGCTTGGTTGTCGGGCGATCAACTCGGCCCCTTGGATGCCTATGCGCTCACACTCACGCGATGGGGCTCTATGGCTGGCATCGATCCCAGCTCATACGCTTTGTTATGGGCACACGTGCAAAGAGTTGCTGCTGACACGGCCATCCGTGAGGTCATCGAACGAGAACGGCTTCAGTTGAACTTGTTCAAAGGCTGAAAGCTGCGCGCTCATTGCTAGCGCGAAAACCGAATGGTGAAACAAGCGCCAGGGGGCGTCTGCCCGGGGTGCGCCTGCTCAACTGTGACGGTGGCGCCATGGCGCTGTGCAATTTCTCGCACAATGGGCAAGCCCAAGCCAGAGCCATCCACATTGCTTCCTAAGGCTCGGTAAAAAGGTTCAAACACGCGCTCTCTTTCAGCTGCTGCGATGCCAGGCCCGTTGTCTTCCACTTGCACGGCCAAGGCTTGGCTGTACGGGTCAACCAACAAGCGCACCGTGATCACACCCATTCGCTCTGCCGTACTGGGGGTGTAATGAATGGCGTTGTCTACCAAGTTTCGTATCATTTCTTTGAGCAGCGTCGGGTTGCCTTGCACGGTCACAAAGCGCCGTTTTTGTTCGGTGTCGACGCCGTCATAACCCAGGTCAAGCCCCTTGTCCATGGCGTGCGGCAATGAGTCGTTGAGGACCTCGCTGATCAAGGCCGCCATGTCACACGATTGCAAATCAATGGCCCCAGCGCCTTCTGCGCGAGCCAATGACAACAACTGATTCACGGTGTGCGTGGCTTGCACACTCGCACGACCAATTTGCTGAAGCGACTGTTTTAACTCTTCTTCGCCAGCATCTTTTCTTTGCGCCAAGTCAGCTTGCATGCGCAAACCGGCCAGGGGTGTTTTCAGTTGATGGGCAGCGTCGGCTAAAAATCTTTTTTGTGTGCCAATGGAGTCCTTTAAACGGCCCAACAAATCATTGACGGAAGACACCAAGGGCGCCACTTCCAATGGCACGGTTTTTTCATCCAAAGGACTCAGGTCATCGGATTTTCTAGCGCGAATGCGCTCTTCCAATTCCGACAGCGGCTTGATGCCGCGAACCAAGGCCAACCAAACCAGCAAAACAGCCAAAGGCAAAATGGCAAACTGCGGCAGCATCACCCCTTTGATAATTTCAGTCGCCAAGACGGATCTTTTTTCTCGGGTTTCAGCAACTTGAACAAGCACCGAGCCGACGCCTGATGTCGATTTTTCGGAACTTAATTGAACCCAGGTATAAGCCACTCGAACCTCGAGGCTGCGCATTTCATCGTCGCGAATTTTGACATCGTAGCTGCCGAGTTTTTCCTCGTCTTGAGGTTGCGGCAAATCTCGATCACCGCCGAGCAACTCACCTTTGGGCCCTATCACTTGGTAGTAAACCAAGTCAGCATCATCAGCGCGCAGCAATTCGCTGGCAGGCTGAGGCAGGTTAAATTGAATGCGTTGTTGATCGGGGCTTAACTTGACCAACTGCGCAAGCGCTTGGACGTTGTAGACCAAGGCTCGATCAAAAGGTTTGTTGGCAAGCCCCTGAGCGACCAACCAAGTGAGCGCCAAACTCACTGGCCATAACAACAGAAGTGGGGTGAGCATCCAATCTAAAATCTCGCCAAACAACGAGCGCTGCTCGCGGCGAAAAAAAGAAATTTGCCAATTTTTACGGCTCATTCACCACGGGTGTTCAAAGCACCCTTATCCTGGGATTTTTTCAAGGCAGTATCCAAGTCCTCGCACCGTTGCAATGCGAATCGGACCTTTCTCAATTTTTTTACGCAAGCGGTGGATGTACACCTCAATGGCATTGTTGCTCACCTCTTCGCCCCACTCACACAAACGCTCGACCAATTGATCTTTGCTGACCAAACGTCCCGCGCGCTGCAACAAGACTTCGAGCAAGCCCAATTCACGCGCCGACAACTCCACCATCTTGCCGTCAATGGTGGCCACCCGCCCTGATTGGTCATAGATCAAGGGGCCATGTTTGATTTGAGAACTGGCCCCGCCCATGCCACGGCGTGTCAGCGCACGCACACGCGCTTCCAGTTCTTGCAAGCTAAAGGGCTTGGCCATGTAATCGTCTGCACCGTAGTCCAAACCTTTGACGCGCTCTTCGACGCTGTCGGCTGCAGTGAGAATCAAAACGGGTAGCGTAGAGCCCCGTGAGCGCAACTTTTTCAAAACCTCTAAACCGTGCATTTTGGGCAAGCCCAAATCCAGAATGAGCAAATCAAATTCGTTGTTGGTCATGAGCGCCGCATCGGCTTCTGAACCGCTGGCCACATGATCAACCGCAGCGCCACTGCTGCGCAAGGTTCGCAACAAGCCATCGGCCAATACCTGATCGTCTTCAGCAATCAAAATACGCATCTTTGTCTCCTGCTTTTGCCTTTACCAGGCTTTGCGAGTCCCTCGTGGGGTCGGATACAAATTTTAGGCGACTCTGGGGCTTTGCAGTTGACTCTTTCTTCAAGCGCTTGGATTGAGTTTGCGCGGCTTATCAAGCGACAAGCGCTTCACATGCAATAGGCTTCCAATCCCAGCGCGACAACCGTTGCAACGTCATCTCCCACCGAAGCCTTGAACTCTTCCTCCGCCTGTGCCACGGCCATTTGAAAGGCCGCCAACCAAGCCAAGCCGGCCTCTGTGAAAACAAGTTGCCTCGCCCTGGCATCTCTTGAATCGCTCTCTCTTTTGACCAAGCCCCAAGCTTCGCATTGGTTCACCAAGTTGCCCATGGCTTGCTTGCTCATGCCCGCTGCTTGCGCCAGCTCCGTGAGCCTTGAGCCCTGGAGCGACAAATGGCGCGTGATGTGGATGTGCGCTGCACTGATTTGATCTCTGGCCGCCAAGTTGGAAAGCGCCAATGGCACTTGCTCATTGTTAGCCATCAGGCTCAACACCCGCGCATCAAATCTGCGCATCGCGTGACCCAATAGGCGACCCAAATGGGTCTCGCGCCAGCGGTCGTCCAAAACGGCCGCCAGCGCTTGTCTGGGCTCTAAATTTGGCGCTGAACTGTCATTGACTGGCATTTGCGAATGGTAAAGCAAACTGACTAAAAAATCTATTTACTGGCTGAGACAATGCCGTTACAGTACTGTTCAAGCATCCAGTCTTTGATCAACATTCTGAATGCAAAATTTTTAACCCGTTGATTCTCAAGGAGATTTTCATGAGCGAGCAAAACAGCGACAGAACCAAAGCCCTGCAAGCAGCCCTGGCCCAAATTGAAAAACAATTCGGCAAAGGCACCATCATGCGTTTGGGCGAAGGCGAAGTCATCGAAGACATCCAAGTGGTGTCTACCGGCTCTTTGGGTCTGGACATTGCTTTAGGCGTTGGCGGTTTGCCTCGCGGCCGCGTCGTTGAAATATACGGCCCAGAGTCCTCTGGCAAAACCACTCTCACCTTGCAAGTGATTGCGGAAATGCAAAAAGTAGGCGGCCAATGCGCCTTCGTCGATGCCGAGCATGCCCTAGACATCCAATACGCCCAAAAACTGGGTGTCAACTTGCAAGACCTGCTCATTAGCCAACCCGACACCGGCGAGCAAGCCCTTGAAATTGTCGACAGCTTGGTCCGCTCAGGCGCCGTCGATTTGGTCGTCATTGACTCTGTGGCCGCG
>Ga0209191_1000803_pt1 | contig 22610 bp, 32 predicted proteins | sample S_130626_EF_Meta_FD_187320 | JGI IMG/M metagenome (GOLD analysis project Ga0209191, IMG submission 187320) | Freshwater microbial communities from Lake Simoncouche, Canada to study carbon cycling - S_130626_EF_MetaG (SPAdes) (version 2) | ecosystem: Environmental > Aquatic > Freshwater > Lake ...
TGGTACGCTTCTTGGATGAATCCAAAGCTGCCTTCAAGATGTTCAAGCTCAAGTCGTCCAACAATACACTGTCGCAGTCATCAAACACGATGACATTCTTCTCGCTTGAGAACTCGTAGAGCTTGCTATACAAGCCAATGGCACTCATAGCACCTTTCACAATCTCATAGCGTGGCTTGCGCTCGCCTAAGGTATTGAACAAGTCGTCCTTAGTCAGCACTTCTTCTACACCAAACGATTTGCCTACGCCTGGAGGGCCTGTCACAATCATAGCACGTACATCACCAGCCTTCACAGCCTTGGTCATATCCGTAAGTACTTGGAAGCGAGCACGAGTCTTCTCAATCAAGTCCTCATCGCTGATATGTGCTACAGCCGAATCAGCTACCTTGAGCTGAACCAGGCTCTTGTCACCTACAGGAGCTTCATCAATGTGCGACACCACACGATAGGCTCCAATGCCTGCAACCTTGACGCGGATCTTCTTGTAGGGGTTGCGACCACCTTCAATCTCATCGCCTGCAAGGCAAGTAATGCATTCGCCGTCAAAGTCTTTGACCATCTGCAGGCGGATGCCTGGATAGATCATGTTCTTGCGAGCACCGTATGCGCCTTCTGTAATCTCAATTAGTGTAGCCATTTTGTTCGCTCCTGTGTGTTAGTAAGTCTCTATTATAGCAAAGAAAGCCCAAGGTGTCAACCAAGGTAGGGACTGTACTCTTCATACTGTGGCACATCTGCCACATCCTCAACGCTCATCTCTGCCAGCGCACCCAATACCAGCTCAATGGGGCAACCCAGTTGCTTTGCAATTGCACGACTATCCAAGCCCTCAATGTAGAGCTGTTCAATGTCGTAGCTCAGTTCTGCCATTTTACTCATTTTAGTTGTCCTCTGATACTTGTGATTGGATAAATGCTTCTGTCAATAACACATAGGGCTCACTGTGGCACTTGACGTACCAGTTGCCGTCCTTACGCAGGATGTACTCGTATTCCTCATACTGATGGTTCAACAGATAGTCCTCATAGCTAGCGAACTTCTTGGCACTGGTACCTGTCTCGCCACGATCACGTCCGTAGAAGGTACACATATTCTCAGTAGCCTCTTCGTGCAACCGCTGTTCTATCTGTGTAGCCAATTCAAATTTGCTGAAGGCGTGCTTAGTACCAATTGTAGGGCGCAGGCTGCTCAAGTCGCCTAAGTCGATCAAGTCACGCAGTTTGAACGGGTCGCTGTAGTGTTCAGCAAGGATTTTGCCGTTGTGTTCCAAATAGCCGTCCCAGTGGCAGTAGACCTGATGGACTGTGCCGTCTGCGTATTCTAGTGCAATTGTGCTTCGTGTTGCCATTGTTTCGCTCCAATGTTGTTAAGTTAAGTGTCTATTATAACAGCTTATGCAAGTTCTGTCAACTGTACGTCTGCAAAGACCCTGTCCTCTGTGTGGTCATATGTGAGGAACACTTTAGTACTATCTGTGCCGCCCTTTACAGGGAACACTGCTTGATAGCAGAACTGGCCGCCGTTGGTGATGCCTAGGAACTTGCAGGATGAGAAGTTAGCACCCTTGTAGCCTGCCAGCTGTGCGGCCTTGGTTAGGTACTGTGGTGAATAGGTGGCAAGAACTTTTAGTGTGTCTGCTGTGATCATTCGCGCTCCTTTGTGTCTAAGTATCTATTATAACATCAAACTGACTGGGCGTCAAGTTCCCAGCTGATGTCCTGGAACTTCTTGTAGAGTCTGTAGACATCACGTTTGGCTTCTGTCAAGGCCTGGTCGATGAGATCTTCTGCAACACCGTCTGTGAGCACTTCGTGGGCGTCTTTGTATAAGCATCCACCCAGGTATTGGGAACTGAGTTCAATGTTCTCAATCATAACTCGGACACGTAGCATGAACCAGTCAAGGTTCCCACACTCGATGTCTCGGTACATTTCTTTGAGGTCAAAGCACCCGTCATCGAAACAGTCTTTGGGGTCCAGGTCTTCATAGCTCTTGTCTACAATGATATCAAAGCCGTTGCGCTCGTAGACAGCCAATTCGTCATAGTATCGCATATCAGCCTTTCAATAGTGATGGCGTGAGCCAACATAGTTAAAGTCGTCGAGTGCCGCATCTGGGTCAGCGCACTCGTCCCAATCTTCGTTGTCTTCTTCGTCTAAGATGTCGTTGGCCAGCATCATGTCTGCTACATCGTCTTCGCTCATGTAGGCCAGAGCCATCTCTGCCACCATCTCTGCAGAGATAAGACCTTGGTCCATCATCTCAAGCAGTCGAGTTGTCTGTTTACGCATAAGTTTCGCTCCTTAGTTGTTTACTCTAGCCTTAATTATAGCAAAGTTTCACCAAACTGTCAACCCCTACATGCTCCAGTAGAGTTCGCTGGAAGGATCACAGGCACGGGGAGTGTCGTGTGCTATCTGTATGGGCTGACCCGTCATCAAGTTGGTCACAGTCTTTGTCGAGGGCACACACTCAAAGCGGTAGCCGTCTTTGGGCAAGTAGAGCCAATACAGACCGTTGATCTCCCGCTTCATGCCTTCCGCAGTACGGTCTGTCCATACTGTGGTAGACACCAAACGTTCGCCCGTTTTGGTGCGACGATCCGCCTTGTAGATGTACATGGTGTAGTCTTGTTTCACGTCAGCTCCTTTGTTGTCTATGTGTCTATTATACTGCCAATCAGTCAATTAGTCAACCTTCAAGCCAGCAATCCCTGGCTTCCACTGTGGTTGTTATTTCCCCACCGATGTAGTCCCCGTGGAATCCATACTTGTTCTCTAGCACCAGAGCCTGGCCCATATAGCTAGACTTGATCTCTACGATCTGTCCGCTCTGTTCAATATCGGCCTTAAAGCCCACCCAATCACCAATGGTGACTGTCTGTCCTTCTACCTTAGCTGTCTTCATGTCAATCTCCTCTTGTGTCTGTGTTAAGTGTAGGCATAATGGCACGGCGAAGCTCTACTTCACGCTTGTGAGCAGCCGCTTTGCCACGAACCACTTCGTGTACCAGTACTTCGATCTCGCTCTTGTCAGTGAGCTTGCGGAGTTCTTGGCACAACAGCCAGTTCTTGGTCTCTGTTTTGGCACGGTAGAAGTGCTTGGCTGCACGAGCCAGCACGCTCTTATTAATAGTTGATTCTGTCTTGGCAGTGACGCCAATGTAGTTCAAGCCGTTGACTCTGAGTTCATATATGATATGATTGCGATCTGCTCGCTTCTTGCGGGGTGTGTTTTTTGTGTCCATGTCGCTATTATACGGCCTCTCGCCCAATCCGTCAACCGGAATGATTTTGACCCTGATAGCTCTAGGGTTTCTTGTTCGCGACACGCCTGCGCCGCCGCCCCACCAAATCGTAGCCAAAATGCCACACTTTGGGCTACGCTGCGGCACTCTCCTTCCTTGCTGCGCTGCTGTAGGTGGTGCCCGGAGCCGGAATCGAACCGGCACGCCCCTTACGGAAGCGAGAGATTTTAAGTCTCTTGTGTCTACCTATTTCACCATCCGGGCAGGTGTTACGCTGCAATGCTGCTGAAGTGTTACTTAAGTAACACCTTGCGCTGCTGTTTCTCTACATGCTGCACAATTAATACTGGCCAGCCCTACTGGATTCGAACCAGTGACCTACAGCTTAGAAGGCTGTTGCTCTATCCAACTGAGCTAAGGACTGATGTATGGTGGGCCCCCCGTGAGTCGAACACGGCACCAATGGATTATGAGTCCACTGCTCTAACCAACATGAGCTAGGGGCCCGTAATGTGTTACAACTCTCGGTATCCTTGAATCAATTCCGCATTCGTGACATTGTCTTCTGCTGCTGCGCGAACTCCCACTGCTAGGAATCTGTGTAGATCCTCCATCTGTTCTTGAAATACATCAGGCGCCTGAAGTGCTGTACGCTGCATATCCCAGACCGTTGGATAGTGTCGCAGCAATGCACGAGCTTCTTGACGAACTGCCTTGGGCACACGGGGATATTCCCCACCCGCTAGTCGTGATAAAAACAGTGCCGCATGCTTGACCGCCCGGTATCTTTCATCTGGTAATGTCATAGATTCTCTGCTTCCGCTTAACAGTCTTTTCTTCTGCATGTATATAGTATATGATCATTCCAGTGTAGTGTCAACCTGAAACTGCGGAGTTAGCCATTCACAGTGTGGCTCAAACGCCACAGTCTCAGGCTGTAACAGTGGATCAGCCACAAACTCCCGTGAGGTAGTACTGTATAATCGCTGAGTATACGGAGTAAGGTTATGTGTATATAACAGTTGTACACCTGGTGGGATTGCTGGCATCAAGTATTTACACAGTGATATGTCTGAACTACACGTATATATACTGTCACAAGTGTACGCGATACACGTATACCACAGCAGCGGGGCCTTGTGTGGTCTAGCGGTCAGCACTGTATACACAGAGGTTCACAGTAACCACCGTGGATTTAGAGTGAATAAATACTGGCAGCACCGTTAGACCACGGTTAAAACTAGGCCGATCACATCGTTTGGTGGGCAGAATTGCACTTTATTGCACTATTTTGCACTTTGGAGAATGGTGGTAGGTGAGGCATAGTTCAAATGGTGCCACGCTGTCCCCCACTCAATACACTATGTTCACTATAGTTCTCTATAATTCACTATACTCAGCAGCGGGGCCTATTGCCAATCAGTGCCGTTGACCAGAGAGTTCCCGCTGACCCCTCAGCGTATACACTCTAAGTCACTGTAATATATACTAGACATCTTAGACCCATTGTAGCGTATACCATACACGCACTCATATACGCTGATACACACGCACACACACCATACTCAAATGATCAGCAGCGGGGCCTATATGTGTATTTGGGTTTATTGCAGTTTAATCTAAGTGTAATCTTTTGGTGTAAATAATACCATGCAAGATCCCCAAGTCACCATTGTGTGCTATCGTTATCAGGCCTGGACCAGTGATCTTGACTGCGAAGCTGTGTGGGCCTTTGTACAGCGTCACGGGGGTTATATCTCCATACGTAACGACTGCATAGACTACTTTATTCCCATACGTTATCAAGTGCTGTTTGCTTTGGCCTGGCCAGAACTCACACGACAGCGTAATCTAGATCTCATCTGAAAATTTTGCTCGCTTCGCGCCACTTTGTGGCTCACGGAATTAAGTGACCAGTTAAATACTAGATGACAACCATCACTGTACAAGACATCGACATTGTGTATCTCAGCTATGATGAACCCAATTGTGAATCAAACTGGGAACATTTACAGAGCATATGCCCCAGGGCACAAAGAGTACACGGCATCAAGGGATCGGATGCTGCTCACAAGGCCTGTGCTGCTATCACTAGTGGCACACACATGATCACCATAGACGGGGACAATCGCATAGACCCTCGTTTTCTAGAACAGACCTGGCATTTTGACTCCTCGTGGGATGTTGACTCCAGTGTGCTCAGTTTCAGTGCAGAAAATGTCATAAACGGACTAGCCTATGGCAATGGGGGCATCAAGATATGGCCCCGCAGTGTGGTTGAGTCAATGCAGACACACGAAGCAGTGGGCTCTGACACAGCTGCCAGTGTGGACTTTTGCTGGCATCTAGACTATGTGCTCATGCCCGGAGTATGGAGTCGTGCTCTAATCAATCACACACCCCATCAGGCCTGGCGTGCGGGTTTCAGAGAGGGTGTCAAAATGAGTCTGGTCAACGGTGAGTTAATCAAACAGCCAGCCCAGTGGCGGCGCAGCATGGCCCGGGTGAATCTAGATAGGCTGATTGTATGGCTACAGGTGGGTATGGATCAACACAATGCAGCCTGGGCCATACTGGGGGCTCGCCAGGGCCTACATAGAGCCATGCTGACAGATTGGGATCACACTGAGGTCAAGGACTTTGATCTGCTGGATCACATATGGCAAGAACAAGTGGTGGGCCTGGCTGATGTCCGCAGCTATACCCAGGATCTGGGTCTTGAACTGCGTAATCGTTTGGGCCTGCCCATAGAACCCGACGCCTTTACACCAGCCCAGAGTCAGTGGTTTAAATCAGTGTTTAACCAGCCACAGCGAACAGAACCCCGGAGACTGCGATCATGACTGAATCAGCTACCAGCAGCGAATTCTTGCTGGGACTAGAAGAATATCTCAAGAGCCTTGATGAACCTGCCGCAGCCAGTCAACTGCATACGGTTTCTAGAAGTCTACAGGCTGAGGACCCCAAACTGGCCACAGCAAGATTGCATCTACAGCAGCTGACCGCCCGGCTTCCACCCGAACTGGTAGATTTGGCTGATCTTGATCACCGCATTACCAAGAGTCAACTGCCAGAGGATGTGTATTGCGCAGTATTGAGCTACTGCGCCCGGGTGTTAAAGAACGCAGATCACAATCAAGAACTGGTGTTGTTGGCTGATCTTGATCACAGCATCACCAAGAGTCAACTGCCACAGGATGTATATCGAGCAGTACTGACCTACAATGCTCGTGTGTTAAAAAACACAGGCCAAGAACTGGTGTTGTTGGCTGATCTTGATCACAGCATCACCAAGAGTCAACTGCCACAGGATGTATATCGAGCAATTCTATTATACAACACCAATTTGATACAGGCTCAACTGGGTGGTAGAATGAAACAAGAACAAGATATTTTAGTCGGGCTTGCTGATCTCTGTCACAGCACAAGAACAACGTCAGAAGTCAAAGACTGTTATCGTGCAGTGCTGCACTACAATGCTCGTGTGCTGAAAACACAGGGACTAGAACAACTGGCTCAAGAAACAGACCTTGTGCTAAGAAGTATGGATCGAGAGGAGTTTGATCAGTTTGTGATAAAAACTCAGTTGTCAAAATTGGATCAACAGTTCCCCAACGACAAGATCTTTAGAAGCATCTTGAACTATCTAAAATTAGACCTAGACAACGAACCCTTGCAAGATGCCTTTAGCCGCAGTCAGATCAAGAGCAAGATTTGGTTGATTGAACAACTAGCCCACTTGCAAACACACTATAAACAGGTTGTTGTGCTGGCGGGATGGTTTGGACAGATCAAGAGTATCTTCGATCAGCAGCTGACCTACGGCAAGATGCGAGTAGTTGAATTGGATCGATCAGCCTGTGAAATCAGCGACCATGTGTTCAACGCCAGTAACCTAGAGAACCACAAGGTCAAGTCAGTGTGCGCCGACATCAATGCATTAACTCTGCATAAAAACGGCTACGAATGGAGTGTGGAAAACTTTCGAGATGGCACAGCATATAATGAAAAGTTTCTGCCCAATTTGATCATCAACACCTCAGCTGAGCACATGACCGAAGAATGGTTTCATCAGCTGCGATTTAAACAGCTGGCCAGCGACCCCATTGTGGCCATCCAGAGCAACAACCTATTTGATCTAGAAGAGCACGTTAACTGTGTACACAGTGTAGATCACATGATGAAAAAGTTCCCCATGCGAGAAATCCTGTTTGCAGGAGAACTACAGCTCAAAGGCTACAAACGTGTCATGTTGATAGGTAGGCCCTAATGGACTTAGATACTATGGATCTTAGAACTCTGCAGAAAGAATCTGCACGAGCAATGACTGTGTTTGAAGCCACTAACAATGCCATCTACAAGTACAATCAGCAGGCACACCATAACAGTGAAAACTGGTACAAGGCTGTGATACGAGACTATGTGGCTGAATACGGTGATCTACCCAGTTGCGCGGGTCCTGGCTGCGATATTAAATTAATACTAGATTGAGGTTACATCGATTTTTATAGTCGAGCTTTAAAATCACATAAAAAATTGTCTAATTTAACGCAATCAATCGAATAAGGAACATTACCATCAGGGCTTGGACGATATTGCTCACACTGTTCTGAAATTTTAAGAATGTCATAATCAATTGGCAATCCAAGAGATTGAAACACATGACTAAAAAAAACATGACTATGATCATTGTAACCCGGATGGTCGATTACAAACAAGGTCAATGGTTGACTAACAAAGATATAATTCATTAAATTTGCACCAACGGGTGTAATTTGATATTTGTACAAAGATGAAATTGAACATTTTTCGAGCAAGGTGAGATCGCCAAAATCTAAAATAGGAATTGAAAATTTGTGAATCAAAGATTCAACTTGTGAAAAATTAGTAATGTAACGATTGCTACCAATTATGTTGCCTTTTAGACGTGCGTTGTAAGCAATGTCATTAATTATTGCACCAGTGTTTAAAGACTTAGACAAAACAGTTTCTCTTAACTTTTTAAGTGAACTCACTTGTAAATTATTAAGATCATCCCAATTTGCTCCAACCGAAGGAATGATATGTAACTTATTACATTTATAAATGTCAACATTTTTTATAATATAGATCAATCTGTTTCCAGGAACAATGTAAGACAATATTTCACGAATAAATGGCTCATCACTCACAACGATAGGAATTGAATCAGAAAGCATTGATGCAAGATATATTTTTGGCAACGATTCGATTAAAAAATGTTGATAGTTACAATCAAAATCTAGGCAACAATAAAATGCTTCGTTCAAAAAGATTGATGGACCATCAAACAAATTTGGCCAAAAAGTTTCTTCAACATAAACATCACCAAGACCATTATCTATATAACTTGGATATTGCCCTAAAATGCATGATTCAACTATTAACTTTTGATCAAAAAAAACTCCTTTAAAAGTAAAAACAGTGTTGTTGACAGTGAAAAAAGAAAATAACTTGTCACCATATCGTTGTTCAGAAACGTTGCCGTATTGGGGCAATAGTGTCACATCTGAATCAATCTTGATAAGATCATTAACATGATCTAGGCAACACACCTTATTTTTATTAATATCTTTCATACAAAGTTTCTGTTAAACTAATCCTTGACTGACTTTACACAGTGGAACAAGATCTTTTTGTAGAACACTGTCCTGTCATAAAATTCGTTGTGATGACGTTTTTCAAATACTGCAATATCTTTTATGAGAAATCTCTTTGAAAGATTTTCATGTATCCACTTGAAGTTTGGCTGCCCAACTAGAACACTTTGAGCTGTGTTGTGCCAGACGTTTTCGGGAGAGTCGGTGGGTTCGTCTACCCATTTGATATCCGAAAAGTTTTCGTGATAATCATCATATTGATAAAAAACTTTGGATTCAAAAAACAGTTCCGAACAACTGGAACGTTCAAAGGCGTCCAGTATCTCCTCGTGATTGGTAGCGTGATAAAAATGCCCAATGTATACAATAGTGTCTATGTCTCTCAAACTGTGATCTAACTTTTCACGGTTGCTGATATCAACTAATTCAAAACTGTGATTATCTTGCTCGGGAATCTGAAAATTTACAGACCTTGCATCTGCAAATCGCACAAATTTAGCACCACCCCTAAGGGCCACAGCTCCTAACCAACCTGTATTACAGGCTAGGTCAATGACAGCTTTTCCCTGCCAGTTCGGGTGAAAACACAATATATTGTCTCTCCAGTTTTCAATTTTTTCCGCTGGTTGTAATGTATACTGGCTGATATCATTAATTTCTGTCATAGGCGTCCTTGTGATTAAATAGTATTTATAATGTACAAATATAATGAACTGAGAACGGTGCATCTAGAAATCACAGCAGCCTGCAATGCCAGTTGCCCCATGTGCTCTCGCAACATCAATGGGGGTGAAGTTAACCCACAGATGCCCACAGCTGAACTTGATCTAGCAGCCATAGAAAAGATATTTGATCCCGAGTTTGTTAAACAGTTGGATCGAATATATCTTTGTGGCAACTTTGGAGATCCTATTGCAGCACGAGATACCTTAGAGGCCTTGCGTTATTTTAGAACTATCAATGCCACGATCAACCTCAGCATGCACACCAACGGTTCGGCCAAGAGGCCCGAATGGTGGGCAGAGTTGGCTCGTGTGATAGGCCCCAAAGGCTATGTGGTATTCAGTCTAGACGGATTGGAAGACACCAATCATCTGTATCGTCAGGGCACTGTATGGTCAAAGATAATGGAAAACGCTCAGGCATTCATCGCTGCAGGCGGTCGAGCTCGTTGGGATTATATTGTGTTTGCACACAATGAACACCAGGTAGAAGATGCAGAAGCTCTCAGCAAACAAATGGGCTTTGAACGTTTTCAATACAAGAAGTCTGCTAGATTTTTCAGCAATGCCAGCGGGATGACCAAAGAGATGCATCAAGCTGCCAATCGTCGAGGACTGGCTACTACCCTGTTACAACCTCCAACTAATTCCAAATATAGGAATTCAGTAATTGACGAACTTAGCAAGATCAGCAAAAACGATCAACCTTTGAAATTTTTGCCCAGCAAGGTGGTCGACGTAAAAGACAAATTGTATTCTCAGATCTTTCATAAAGATCCTACAAAGAAGAAACCTATGGAGCGTGTATGGGACGAAGCAGAAATAAAATGTAAAGTGCAAGAAGAAAAAAGTCTATATATCTCAGCAGAAGGCATTGTGCAACCCTGTTGTTGGACAGCCAATCAGATGTATGTTTGGTATTGGAATCAGCGTGGTGGCCAAATATGGACGGCTATCGACGAAGTGGGCAAAGATAATTTAAATGCTGTTAGCCACAGCCTAGAAAATATTGTCAATGGAAGATACTTTCAAGAAGTCGTACCTAATTCTTGGGGCAAATCTAGTTGTGCAGATGGTAAGTTGGCAGTGTGTGCTAAAACCTGTGGCACTAAATATGATGCATTCAGCGAGCAATTCAAATGAAAGAAAGTTTATACTGCGGAGTAACCTATAAAGAACTCTACATCAATCACACAGGTAGATTTAGACAATGTTGTGTTCAAACGCAAAGCTACGGAGAAAAAGATTTTCTTAAATCTAAAGACCCCAACAAGTGGTTTGCAGAACAGATCGATTTAAATGTAATAAGAGAAGATCTACAATCTGGATTCAAGAATCCTTCCTGCGATAAATGTTGGAAACTTGAAGAAAAAGGACAGAGTTCCTATAGAATTAATTGGAATCGTAGTGTTTACCCCGATCTCAATCTAACACCAGAAATAGAAATAATAGATCTAAGAATGGGTAATCAATGCAATCTACAATGCAGAATGTGCAATCCCATGTGGAGCGATCAGGTAGGTAAACTTTATCAGTCAGCTAAAGATAGCGGCATTGTTAATTCTTTGAATCAAACTTTCACTGAAGGCACAATCAAACCCTACAAGGCATTTGTAGAAGATCTTATAGGATTTTGTCTAAGAACCCCCAGCTTAAAAGAGATAAAGTTTGCCGGTGGCGAACCGTTTGTTATGCCCGAAGTGGAGTATTTTTTAAATCGTTTGATACAAGAAGGTAAAACCAATTTGACAGTTTCTTTTTTGACCAATACCACTATGGCCAAAGAATCTACTATAGAAGCATTGAAACAATTTGATAAAGTTATTTTGCAATGTAGCATAGATGGCATAGGTGAACATATAGAGTTTCAAAGATTTCCTTGCAAGTGGTCTGTGATCGAAAGAAACTTTAGACGATTTTTAGAATGCGGATTTGAAGTATCATTAACTCCTTGCTGGAGTCAATTGAATGCTCTAGGAGTTGTGAACTTTCTCAATTGGGCCAGTGAATTTGATGAGGTACACGTTGCCTACAATGAGATATCAAATCCTTCTTACTTAGACTATAAATTAATTCCGTTAAAGTATAGAGCAGAAACTATCAATTCTCTAAGAACCTGCAAGTTTCCTAAGCGTATGCACAAAGATTATTTTAAATTCTTTGAATTGTTGTCAACTGAAGAAAGAACTATAACAGATATAGAAAAACAAACATTAACCGATGCTGTGGAACTTTGGAATCATAACGGCAATAATACATATCAAAACAAATATAAATGGGCAAAGGATCTGTTAGAATGAACACTGCTCTTTTATCTGCCTGGAGTCATAATACCAATAATCTATTTGACAACAAAACACTTAGAATTAATTGGCATTTAGGAAACACCTGTACATTTAAATGTAGTTACTGTGCTCCATTGTGTCACGATGGATCGATCCCTTGGACTGATCTTGATAGATCAAAAGAGTTGGTTGATACTATATTAGATGTTTACAGCAAGCGATTCGATAAAGAAATTTTTATGTTTGAGCTAACTGGAGGTGAGCCTACAGTCTATCCACACATAGATGAATTTTCTAAATTTTTAAAACAACGAGGAATAATTGTTTCCTTATGTACTAACGGTTCTAGATCGTTACGCTGGTGGGATGAATTTGGAGGAAATTTTACTTCTATTACTAACAGTTACCACCCAGAATTTACCGATGTAAAACATCTTACAGAAGTATGTAATTTATTAAGATTAAAAAAAGTAGATGCTCATAGTCTAGTATTGCTTGATCCAGACAATTTTGACAAAGTTAAAAAAGATCTCGAGTATATGAGAGAATACGGTACGTTTGGAGTTTTTGTAAGAAAAGTATATAAAAGAAACGAAGGAACAACAACAACTCGAGATTATACACAAGAACAGTTAGATTATCTAGAAAAAAATAATTATATTGCACCTAAACTTGATGTAGATCCGGATAAAGAATTAATCACCAGAACATTTTGGATAAAAGAAGATAATAGTCGAGAAGAAATTAATGAAAACTTTATTATGGGAAATCCCAAGTATAATTTTAAAAACTGGAATTGTTATAGTGGAATTGACACACTGTCATTAGATATGAGGGGATATATATTTCCGGCATATTGTTCTACAGGAACAAGTAACAGCATAGGTAATTGGAGAACTGACAATATTAAAGATATCAAATGGCCAGAAAAGCCTATGATCTGTAATTCAAAATGCACCTGCGTACACGATGTTAAATCAAGAAAAATAAAATGAATACTTTACCAAGCGAAACATTCTGTATCCTACCCTGGGTACACCTAAGCACAAGACCAGACGGCAGTATGCGAGTATGCTGTACAGCCAATGCCAGCGGAGTAGGAGCCAGCAACGACAAGAAAATTGGAGGGGCTCAGGTTGGTGTACTCAAAGACGACGAAGGGCTACCCAGCAATCTCAACAACACAGACTTTCAAACAGCCTGGAACAGCAACTACATGAAGAATGTACGTAAGCTGATGCTGGCCGGTGAACAACCACCTAGCTGTACTAAATGTTACAAAGAAGAAGCTGCCGGCCACAACAGTAAACGTATGTGGGAAACTGAGTATTGGAAACAGCGAGTTAGCGTAGACAAGTTGATCAACGAAACTAACGAAGACGGCAGCGTCCCTCCACAGCTGGCCTACATTGATCTACGTTTCGGAACTAAGTGTCAACTGGCCTGTATCATGTGCAGCCCACACGACAGCAGTGGTTGGATCAAAGATTGGCAGAAAGTATTTCCTACATTGGAAAGCGAAGGCGTTAAAAAGATATGGCAATGGGACAACAAAGGCAGTATCAACGGCAGCAGTTACAACTGGCACAAACAAAATCCTGTGTTCTGGCAGCAGTTCTACCAACAGATTCCACATATGCAACAGGTATATTTTGCAGGTGGAGAACCCCTAATCATTGACGAACACTATGAAATTCTAGAAGAGATTATTCGGCAGGGTCGTGCCAAGGATATTGAGATTCGCTACAACAGCAACGGTGTTGAATGGCGTGAAGACCTGTTTGAATTATGGAGCCACTTTAAAATTGTACGTTTCCATTATAGTGTAGATAGTATAGGTGCTATGAATGAATACATTCGTTATCCCAGCAAGTGGGAGCGCACACAACAAGTATTCCGTATACTTGATGAACAGACAACAGATAATGTAGAAGTAACTATTGCCTGTGCTGTAAATGCGTTAAATATCTATTATATTCCAGACTTCTTAAAATGGAAACTACAACAGAACTTTAAGAAAGTCAATATGTGGCCGCTGGGAGCAGGGGGTATCAACTATCACTTTGTCTACTGGCCAGCTTTTCTTAATGTAAAAGTATTGCCACAATGGTTTAAGGATGAGTGTGAGCGCAAGTACGAAGAGTTTATTCCTTGGTTTGAAGAAAACTGGGAATTGTGTTTATCTGAAAAAGATAGAGGGAAAGTAAGTAAAGAACGCTGGTCAAACAATAGCTATGGTGTTAAACGATTACGAGGTATGATCAGCTTTATGAAAAGCGAAGACTGGAGTCAACGCTTGCCAGAGATGAAAGACTATCTAGAAAAAATAGATGCCCATAGAGGAATTACTTTTTATGATACTTTTCCAGAAATGAAAGATATATTTAGGAGCTGATTATGTATAAAGAATTATTTGGAAAACAGAAGAATATTGAAACAGTCCAAGAAGAGTCAAAAAAATTAGCCTTGGAAAATCCTTGGAAACACGCACTATCTTACGAATGTTATATGCCTGAACTTTCTGGAGAATATGCTCGCAATGCAATGCGTAATATATTTGAACCAGCAGTAGTTAGTAACGAAGAATTTAATGAAGAAGAACTGTCTTGGTTGTACGCATTTGCTTTTGGTTGTTGCAACAATGTTAGACACAATGCAAATGGAACAATGTTCGTCAGTGGGCATCATGATTTGATTGTTACCAAGTTTGCCAAAAAGCTAGAAAGGATATTACCGGGTTGTACAAAAAGTCCGCAGATAGCCGGCAATTTTTTTATTACACCGAGTCAATATGGTCTGCACAATGACAGTACTCGTAGGGCAGACTGGGAAAGCAGTCTATCTAGAGTAGAAATTGACAGTCCACTGAGAAAATATACTCCTTGGAGAAATATTATTATTCCCATGTGGGTTGCATATCCCCAAACTGTGAGTCATGGGGTTTGGTTTGATCAGAGACATATAGATTTTGCACACGTTTACAATCACGGACAAAAAGTTCCACCACCAGCCACAACCTATCCAGTAGTGACAGACCATGCTACTATTGATTTTTACAATCAAAAAGGAGAACTGTTGTCTAAAGAACAGTCTGCAAAAACATACGATGCCGAGCATTTTGGAAAATATTTATGGCATACTCCTAGAGCTAGACTCACAGGCTTAACACCTGAAAGCACTATAGAATGGATACCTGGAAGACCTTTAATTTTTGATGCTGTACAACTACATGCAACAAACCCCGGAACCAATCTTAAATCTGATATATTAGGTGCTACACACGAAGTATGGAACAGTAAGATGGGATTACTGCTTACATTCTTAAAGGAAATAGAATGAAGAGTGCTACGTTTTGTGTAATGCCATGGAATAGTTTAGCTACAAATGCCAGCGGCAATTATAGAGTATGTTGTAACAGTACTCCCGGTAAAAATTTTATTAAAACTAAAGACCAAAAAGATGCAAAAATCTTTAGAGTAAAACCTAGTGAAATTTGGAACAGCGAAACTTACAAAACTATAAGACAACAAATGCTAGATGGTGTGCAACCAGATATGTGTGAACGTTGTTTTAAAGAAGAAGCAACCGGAATAAAATCTGCAAGACAAAATTGGAATGACAAGTGGTATGATGAAGATAAAGAGTACAGTGTAAAAAGTAATCTTGATATTGAATATATAGATCTTAGACTGGGAAATCTGTGCAATTTAAAATGCAGAATGTGTAATCCTTATGCAAGCAATCAATGGATTGACGAATGGAACACTGTGGTAACAACTGCTAAACTTGTACCAGACTTTCCGTTGACTCTAGAAGAAACAGATCGTCTTAAAAACATGACTTGGCCAGAGGATCCTAAGACTTGGGAAAGTATCATAGAGATTGCAGATAGTATAGAAGAAATATATCTTACTGGCGGTGAACCAACCTTGGCTATAGAACAATATAAATTGTTTGATATTTTGATAAAGAAAGGTCTAAGCAAAAAGATCAAATTAAAATACAATACCAATCTAACAAACATTCCTGCAAAAATGATTGACTACTGGTCACACTTTAGAACAGTGCAATTGAATGCCAGTATTGATGCATACGGAGCATTGAATAGATATATTAGATATCCTACAGGATGGGCAAGTGTAGAAAAGAACATTGACAAGTTTTTGTCTATGCCAAATGTTCAAGTACAGATACATTGTACTGTGCAGATGTATAATATTTTAAATCTAAAAGAATTGTTTGATTGGATCAAGAACAAAACACATCTAACTCCCTACTTAAATATTTTAAACCATCCAGCTTGTCTAAACATACAAACTCTGCCAGCTGATTTAAAAAAACTTGCAGAAAAACGTTTAAAAGATTATCTAGAATGGCCCAAAGTAAAAGAAACAATAGCCTATATGAATTCAGCCGATACTAGCAATCACATGGATGAATTCTATAAATACACAGCTACCTTAGACGAACTACGCAACGAAAGTATAATTACTCACGTGCCTGAATTAGGAGAAAAAATATGGAATGGTCAAATATTATCACTAAAAGAAGAACTACCTATCGATGGACAGAACAAGTTCCAGATAGATCTTTAGTAGAACAAATTGTCCAAGAGATACATAATTATTGTCCCAGTAAACAAAAGAAAGTTCCTTTCTTTATTGATATAATCGATAATACAGATCCCAATGCAGCGCCAAATGCAGTAGAATTATTGATTAGTAATAAAAGCCTAATACAAACACAGGCTACTGATTGGATAGCGCAACAGGTATCACAAGGAATCTCTCCATTTGACGGATATGTTTACGATGCATCAAAGTGTACTAGAGACATTGGGTATATGATGTCAGCTATTATCAATGACGTGAGATATAGTACAAACCAATATACTCGAGATTATGTTTCTACTTATTGGAAGAATAGTGTTCCTAGAGTAAGACAGTTTGCAGAAATTCCTACTTGGAACTACGTTAAAGATCTAATAATCAATCAAATTCTTCCATTAGACAGCAATGTAGAAATTAGAGTTGCCGAACAAATTTCCACACTCATTGACAATTTAAAATCTGTCATCCAACATGGTCCTTCTAGTCTACCTGCGTTAATCCCAGGACTGTCGAGAATCAGAATGAAGTTATGGGAGTCAGTTGATCGCAAAGGCAACGGCAAAGTTGATGATATCAGAAATCCGCAAGTACTTGCTCCTTGGCTACTACTTTTTAGTTATAGACAACTAACGGATCAAGAAATAGGTTTAAACTTAGAAATGAAAATTTCAAACAACAACAGAGAAATTTCACAGAATGAAATAGGTATGGCCAGTATGTTTGCAGTTCTTAGTGCAGAGTCAAAAGGACTTGACACAGCATTTTGTGCCTGTATACGAAACAAATCTGAAATAGCTACACTATTGGGACATAACAGTGCAGAGATTCCAGTGGTCGCAGTTGGATTAGGTCACAGAAACAATGATTCCGGAACAACTTATTTTAACAAATTGATCTACGATATTAAAAACATTCCAGATTCTAATTATGACACAAGACCAGCAATGACAAAGTATGTAAGGTATCACGTTGCCTAAAATTTTAATTACAGGAAATAAAGAATTTGGTTTAGCCAAAGAACTTTACACGCTATACCCGGATGCTGAGTTTTTAAGTAGGACTACTGGTTATGATCTAACTTCTAGTGAAGGACAAAAACGCTGTGCTGAACGAGTCTTAGAAGCTGACGTTTTTATAAACTGTGCTGCATTGTGGAAATTTAATCAAACAGTTTTACTTGACACAGTGTATAAAAAATGTGTAGAAAACAAACATCATCCTTATATTATCTGTATAGGATCAACTACTGATCGTGTGAAGAAGGGCGGTGCTTGGTTGTACAATGCAGAGAAGAAAGCCCTAAGAGATTACTGCAATACATTAGGAATGAATGGAGTTTGGGGGGCTGCACCTAAATTGACTTTAATAAGTTTTGGCAGTTTAAGCAATGTACAGAGCAAACATCCAGACAGAAAATGTATGGCTATTGATAGAGCAGCTAATTACATTAAATGGTTAATAGAACAACCAAAAGATATTTGTGTAAATGAAATTAGTATAGATCCGTTACAACAACCTTATGAATGATTTAAGCTGGTCAGCATATGACTTTACTCAAATACCCTACGACGATATTGTTCGTGTAGGACAACGTACAATGTTGTACAAAGATCTCTTTACAGTGTCTTGGCTGTTAGGACGTTACTGCAACTATCGTTGCAGCTATTGCTGGCCTTATGCCCGCAGTGATACAAAAGATCATAGACCAACAGAACTGTGTTTGCGTACAATAGATGAAATCAAAAGACAAGCTAGAGAACGTAACTTTAACAGTTTCCATTTTAGTCTTAGTGGCGGCGAGCCTACCTTCCATCCTGGTTACATTGATATCCTTAATTACTTGAATGATGATGTAGCAAACACAAACTATACCAGTGTACACATGACCAGCAATATGAGTCGTTCACTTAAATGGTTTGAAGAAAAATATTGTCCTGCTGTCAGCAAGTTTCATCGTGCCAGTATCACTGCCAGTCTACATACAGAACACGTAGACACAGCTGAGAAGATGCAGGAGTTTGCTGACAAGTTAATACTATGTCAACAACACGATGTACAGATCACTATCAATCAGGTTATGGTTCCTGAATGGTTTGAACGAGACTTTGAAAACGCTTTATTCTTTCACAATCAAGGTATCAACGTAACTCTTAAACCGCAGAGTGATCCTACCGCCAGTCGTGTGGTAGATGGATATACAGATGAAATGCTAAAGAGATTGCACAATGGAATGCCTCAACGGGCGTTCACTGAAGACAAAGCTGCCAAGACCAAGTTGGTTACGAGACCAGAACCCAAGTTCTTTAAAACACCTGATCCCATATACAAGCAGGAACACAGTAAAATTCCACAGCATTTCCAAGTGGAGTTTGTGGATAAACAACAGAAGATTTGGTATATGGATCAAGCTGAACGATTCAACGCTTTTAATTTCAACAAGTTTACGGATTGGGAATGTTCGAGCGGCTACAGAGGAATTATCATACGTGAACCAGATGGCAGCATCAAACGTAGCTACAGTTGCCACGATGCACCCCTAGGCAACATAGAAACAGGATTTCAACTGTTTGATGGTCCTAAGCCCTGCATTAGTCCTAGCTGTGTAAGCAGTGCAGATAGCAAAATACCCAAAAGAGCACCTGGGACACGGCTACCACTTTGGCCCGGTGACAAAACTTTTGAATCCAAATAAATACTTTATGCGAATATTTGAAGTTATCCAAGATAAAGAATTAGACGAAGAGCCCGCAAGCCGAGCTCTTTGCACATCAGGCAAGCCAAATGCCGCACTAGGTGCCAGTCAATTGGCCAGCTGTAAGAGCCAGGGCTACCGCGGTCGACACGGCAATAAAAGCCACAAGATTGGCAATGAGCGCACCACAGTAAAAGGCAAAAGAATCAAGGGCAAGAAATATGGCGGCCCACTTCCAGATTGGAGTTGATCTACCATGCATAGAATCGGAAAAGGCGATCTGTTGATATCTCCTCCCAACATGAGCGATTCAAGATTTGACAAAACAGTATTACTGGTTACTCAAAGTACAAATCGAGGATCCCTGGCACTTTGTGTAAATCGCCCAACAAATCATTCAATAAACAGTGTTCTCAAAGAAATAAACATAGAACTAGCGCAAAATTTCAATCTCTATTGGGGCGGCCCGGTTGGCATTAACACAGTATGGATGTTGCACCACAGTGATTGGAAGATGGACTCTACTCATAGAATCAACGCTGATTGGTCAGTGACCAGCAATGTCGGAATGTTTCATCATCTGGCTGACAATGATTATCCCAAGAGTTTTAGAATATTCTTTGGACAATGCAGCTGGGGACCGGGACAACTTGAAGGTGAACTACTGGGTGACCCGCCATGGACAAGCCAGCAAAGTTGGCTGACTTTGAAAACCCCAGATCCAGTTTGGCTTTTAGAAACCAATACAAAAGAAATATGGATAGAATCTACACAGCTATGCGGAGAACAGGCCACTGACAGTTGGATGGCCTAGATGCAACTCCGCAGCACTAGAGACAATCGATATTTCTATATCGACTGGTGGTTGATGAATCACTGTAATTACAATTGCAGTTATTGTCCGGATATCATAAAAAGTGGTAGCATTGACCTGCCAAACATTGAACACTGTTTAAAATTTGTTGATCAAGTTAATAATTTTGCCAAAACTCTAGGCAAGACCTGTAATTATTATTTTACAGGAGGAGAAGTTACTCAGTGGCCGTGGCTTGTGGATTTGATAAAACACATCAAAATAAAAAACAGCAAAGTGTCTATTAGAACCAATGCCAGTATGCCTATTGCAGAATGGCACGCTCTGTTGGATACAGTTGACAGCATAAATCTAGAAGTGCATTCAGAACACACTCCTATCAGTCATTTTATGCTGTGCCTATCTGCTGCCAAAAAGAAAAATGTCAATGTGAACATAACAGTGAGTATGTTGCCGGACCGTTGGCAAGAACTAGAAGAAACCATTACTAAAATAAAAAAAATGTGGCCCGATCAGCAGGTTCACAGAAAGATATTGTTTGACGATCCTGCGATTAACAAACAACCAATGAAATACCAGCCGGAGCAAAAAGTAAAACTAAAACGCCAAAATGGTGATTTAATCTATACCAATGAAGCTGGCCAAGAAGAATTTACAGATTATCAAACTCTTCTCCTAGAAGGCAAAAATAAGTTTCAAAATCAAAGTTGTCAGGCAGGGATTGATCAATTAATCATTGATGCGTGGGGCCGTGTGAAAAGAGGCCACTGTGGTCAAGGTGGCCTTGTTGGAAAACTAGGAATAGAATTTACAGGAGTTAAAAGCTCTGTAATTTGCAAAGCTGATGCGTGTCGCAACGGCTTTGACATACACGCGGCTAAACAGTAATTTCTTGTTCGGCAATTAAATTACGCAGTATATTTTCTACCAGCTGGTTTAGAGTAATGTCCTGCTTGTGTGCCATACTCATAAGTTCTAACATTTGATCATCTTCTAGTTCCAATGGAACTGATACACGGACATCGTAGTCTTGACCTTCTCGAATAGCCAGACACTTTTGAAAAAAGTCATCGTCCACATCTAAATCGATATAATTGACATCGTCCCAGGCATTGTCTTTATCAATGTCTCTCTTCTTGGCTTCTTTACGATTCTTCTTTTGGAATTCCTCATTAATCATACGGTATGCACGATCATGTACATAATCGTGTGCTTGCACTTCGTAGACTGTTTGATTTCGAGTATCAAAGATAATTGTAAAGCTGTGACCGTCCTGGTCGCCGTTCCATGAGTCTAGTGCGTAAGCATTGGAACCGTAGCACTGCCACATATAGTCGCTACCTTCTGTAATGCGATAGCCAACCAATTCCATCCATTCTTTCATCGTAATCATTTTACATCCTTTAGGTAATTAAAAACACAGTTGCAAATAAAGAAATAACAAATACCACACTCATCATTGATGTGAATATAGTTGCTGCCAATCCTCCCTCGGTCTCATACATAGCTAGTCCTGTTGCTATGGTAAAAAATATCAACGACATAAACCATACGCCGATATATATTTCTTTATATGTCATCGTGTGTCCTTAAACTGTCGTTCAGCAATCATAGTTTCAAATGTAGACCACAGCAGTTTAAACTTGAAATCATACACACAGGCCAATGAAGTCATGTCTGCTACAGTGGCACCTTGATCTTCCATCATGGGAAGATCATCAGTGATCTTCCAGCAGTCGAGTATCTGTTGTTCTAAATCAAATCTATCAGTCATTTTCAATTCCTAATGTTGCAGGGCTATGATCCAACCTATCACTCTGTGGTTCACAGTAAAAGGCAGCGTCTTCATCTGTTATTGTAACACACAGATCACTGTGTGTCAAGTCGTAGTCTGTGAATGTTGAGCCATCATACACTCGAAACACCACGTCATAGCCCGAACGTAGTAAATGTCCGGTAACGCCATTGGCTGGTTTAATTGTCATAATTGCCTCCTATTAAGATTACTTTTCTCGTAAAAGAAAAGCATTTGAAATTGCCTTGAATGAACATTGCATGGCCTTGCTTTTAAACACAAGGCCTTCACGTTCACAACCAACCATTCCCATAACTGATTTACCTTCTGCAAAACGCAGAATTCCGTCAATGCTGTTGACGCCCAGGGTATCTGCCAACTCAGCCCCAAATGCCAACACAGGCACGTGTTTGATGTCGTGATCTTCAACGAACGCCCTGCGTTCAGCAGGAGTAAAGTACTTGTTGGTATCAATGTCGTAGATATCAAACAAGAAAAATTCCTGTCCTTTTTGCTTGTACGGATTGCCTTGGATACCTTCTCCAATCAACTCACCTTGCAGTGCAAGATTGCGATTGGCACGACGAAGCTTCAATTCCAAATCATTGCGTACTGCAACCTTCCACAGGCTGTTGGTTTCGCTGGGCTTGAGTTCAAGATTACGTGAACACACTCCAAACTCGCCATCACGCAGGTACACAGTCATTGAGCTGCCATCCAGCTTTTCAGTAACTTCCCAAACGTGTTGTTCTCTAAGCCAGTAGTCTAATTCTTCTTTCAAGTTTTGAACACGTTCTTGGTCAGTCTTTTGAATCCAACCTGGG
>Ga0209191_1000805_pt1 | contig 22598 bp, 23 predicted proteins | sample S_130626_EF_Meta_FD_187320 | JGI IMG/M metagenome (GOLD analysis project Ga0209191, IMG submission 187320) | Freshwater microbial communities from Lake Simoncouche, Canada to study carbon cycling - S_130626_EF_MetaG (SPAdes) (version 2) | ecosystem: Environmental > Aquatic > Freshwater > Lake ...
CGTCTTATCATGATGTATCTGTTCGAATGTTTCTGGATCAAGTGTAACGAGAGGTTTTTCATCGTGTGCTTGTTCATAGAGTTCTTTGATTCGTTCGTTCATTATTCAACTCCAAAATGTTGTTTAATTTGTCTAGCAATCTGAGGAGCCTGTGGTGCCATTTCTAATCCAGTATCATATTCTATCATACAAATTCCAACACATTCTTGGATAATCAACTCAGCAAACTTTTGTAGAATTCTTTCTCCATCTGGAATAGCATTTGGATACTGTTCCCAATCTAATTTACAAGCCTGTTCATGTAGTTCTTTAATTTGCTCGTTCATCATCTAAAATCCTCATCCATAGGATAGTGTTCTTCCTCATACGCAACGATCAGATCGACCAGTTTGATAAGGACGGTTAGGGATGGTCCTTCAGTAGAATCAAAGATAAGATCCACGCATTCTAAGAGGACTCTGTAGGTTGCTTCATTCATCACTTGGCCTCCAACTTAGCTTTCATTTCCTATCTCCCAACAACTGTAGAAGATTAAAAAAGATATTCACAAAGTCTAGATAAAGATTAAGAGCGCCAAAGATACCAGCCTTGCGGATTTCTTCATCGTCATTTAGTTCGTAGTACTTCTCTTTGATATCTTGCATGTCATATGCTGTGAAGCCAACAAAGATAAGCACACCAATAACACTGATAACAAAAGCCATAATGCTACTCTGTAGAAACAGATTGACAACACCAGCAATCATCAAACCAATAGCACCCATCATTAGGAATGATCCCATGCTACTTAGGTCACGCTTGGTTGTGTAGCCATACAATGCTGTAGCACCAAATGTTGCAGCACTAATGAAGAACACATTAGCAATGCTACCTAACTTGAATATCATAAAGATGCTACTGAGACTTAATCCCATCAGACCAGCAAACACATAAAGCATAATTGCTGCGGTGCCTGATGAAATCTTATCTGCAATATATGCAAACAGAAACACAAATGCAAGAGGTGCAAAGATAGCAACCCACTTAAAAGGTGTTCCCCAAATAGCAGCACCAATCTCAGGTGTGAGACCAATGTATGCGCTGACAACCGCACTGATTAGTAGTGCGATTCCCATGTGATTGAACACACCAACAAGATATGTTCTTAGACCCCAATCAATTACTGGAGCGGGGTATGTTTGTGATTCATTTTGATATGTCATAATCTTCTCCTTTGTAAGTAGTTTCTAGCTTGAGCCTCAGACCAATTATTAATGCAAATATATCTAGGACAGTCCCAATAGATAAACATCCATGATGTAAAGTGTTCACTCATCACCACCAATCCTTGGTCTATAATATGATTCACCATCCCACATCACCTGTTCAACAACTTCATCGTCGTTGACATAGACTTTACCCTCTTTTAGACCATTTAAAATGAATCGAGTCATACCCAAAGAATCATAGGGAACATATCTTTTGGATTTACCATTTTCCCATCTTACAATCCACTCAGTACTTTCGGTAGTAGAATCGTTTGTCATATTCAAGATATCCTTCTGGCATCGTATAAAGCACGTTATCGTTGGCATTGAGGAGATATGGTTTCATCTCCTCTTTGGTGTGTACAATGACATATTCGCATTTTTCCATCTTACTATAGATATCTTCGAAAGTCAACTTCATTTTCTTTGCTTTCATAGCCGTTTTCCATCTTTGATTTCAGCGATAATATTTCCAGATAGATCATCTACAACATAAAGCATTTTTCCCTTATCAAATGCTCTAGTGCGATTACAAACAATATTAATCACTTGTTTTTCTGAGTATCCATTATAATATCTTCCAACAAATTTTGATTCGTTATTTTCTAGTCTTTCATATAGTGTGAAGCTTAAATCTTGCATGACTCACAATCCTCTTCGTTATCTGCACCAGCAGCCAAAGGTGCTTCTTCATATTCACCAGCACCATCATTGGTGTTAAAATAATATAGCTGCTTACCACCATACTTATAGAACATCAACAGATGCCCAATCATATCACTCATCGGTATCTTTTCATCTTCGTAGAACTTAGGGTTGTACGAGGTGTTGACGGAAATTCCTTGATCGATGAACTTCTGTAGTACGGCACAGATTTTGAGATAACCTTCGGGAGATTGCTGGTCCCAGAGAAGATCGTACTTCTTCTTAAGCTTTCGTACTTCAGGCACAACTTGTTTAAGAACGCCATCCTTAGACTGTTTAACAGACACAAGCGACCTTGGCGGTTCGATACCATTCGTTGCGTTGCTAATCTGTGCTGATGTTTCTGATGGCATGAGAGCCATGAGCGTTGAGTTTCTGATGCCGTGAAGCTGAACTTTATCGCCCAATGAAACCCAGTCCATCCGATATTGCGGCGATACGATTTCGTCCAACTCTCTCTTGTAGGTGTGTATGGGGAACGCACCTTGACTGTATTTTGTTTCTTTACTTTTCTCACAGGAACCCTTCTCCTCTGCTAAATCAACAGATGCTTTAATCAAATAATAAGACCAAGCTTCCGCAAAAGCATGTAGTTTGTCCAATCCATCGTTACTGATATGTTGGTAACTAAGGTCATTTCTAGCAAGCCAATAAGCCAAATTAATAATACCAACGCCCAGAGGGCGTCTTGCCATCGTAGAGTTTTTTGCTGCCACCACTGGATACTCTTGATAATCAAGCAACTCATCAAGGGCACGTACAGCAAGAGTACAAGGACGCTCAAAATCAGAAGGTTCACGAATTTTACCCCAATTAATAGCAGCTAATGTACAGAGTGAAATTTCTCCATTCTCATCATTTATATCAGATAGTGGTTTTGTTGGCAAGTCAATTTCGCAACAAAGATTAGATTGATGAATAGGTGCTAATTTTTTAATAAAAGCACCATGATCATTTGCATGATCCACATTCATCAAATAAATACGACCAGTATCCTTGCGCTCTTGCATGAAGGAAGAGAACAATTCTATTGCTGGGATTGACTTTTTTCTAATTGTTGTATTCTGTTCTGCTTCTTCATATAGTGATCTAAACTTATCGGTATCAACAAAAAAAGAGTCATAAAGATCAGGAACATCATGAGGGCTAAAAAGAGTAATATCACCTCCCGTAAGAAGCCTTTCGTACATAACCTTGTTAAATTGAACGCCATAATCCAATCCTCTGATACGGTTATCTTCCGTACCTTTATTGTTTTTAAGAACTAATAGGTCTTCGACTTCCAGATGCCAGATAGGGTAGTAAAGAGTTGCCGCACCGCCACGGACACCTCCCTGACTGCAACTCTTAACTGCACTTTGGAAGTGCTTGTAAAATGGAATGACGCCAGTATGTGTAGTATCCCCTGCACGAATAGGAGACCCGATAGCACGAATACGACCAGCATTAATACCAATACCAGCTTTCTGAGAAACATACTTGACGATAGCAGAAGCAGTGGCATTGATTGAGTCCAATGAGTCACCAGTTTCAATGAGGACGCAAGAAGAGAACTGCTTCTGAGGCGAGCGGAGACCAGCCATAATAGGAGTCGGCAATGAAATTTCAAAAGTAGATGTTGCATCATACAAATCCTTTACCCACTTAAGACGAGTTGCCTTTGGGTAATTACGAAATAGCACCATCGCAATCAGCATATAGCAAAACTGTGGTGTCTCATATATATGATTGGTCGCACGATTCTTGATTAGATATTTACCCCTAAACTGCTCCATGCCCACATAAGCAATTTGGCAATCTCGCTTGTGGTCAAGATATGAATCAAGAATATCAAGATCGTCAGAAGAATACCATTCTTCAATATCTTTGTCGTAATATCCAAACTTAGTAACATGAGAAATGTGCTTAGAGAGATGAGGAATATTATAGTCGCCATAGACTTGTTTCCTTAGATGATAGTTGATGAGACGACCAGCAACATACTGATAGCCGGGAGAATCTTCGCTAATCAAATCAGCCGCAGCCTTGATGAGAGTTTCTTGAATGTCTGTTGTCTTGATACCAGAATAGAATTGAATCTGAGACTTCAATTCAATTTCAGATTCAGATACACCATTGATGCCTTCACACGCCCATGCAACAACCTTATGAAATTTATTCAAATCAAGACGCTCTTTGCGTCCGTTCCTCTTTGTTACTAAAACTGTATTAATCATTCTTCTCTGCCTCTTTGCGTGATAAAATTACGGTGTCGCCATCTATATGCCAATTTAATAAGTCTCCTATTTCCCAACCAAGTTCTTTAACAAGGTCATCAGGAAGGACCATATACAATTCGCCTTCTTCGTTGGCTGCTTCTATTGTTGCTATGTATTTCATAACTTACTCCAAGTCTGCATCTGCATTTTAGCTGATAGACCACTATATGTATTATGGTCAATAATAGATTGTATGGAAGCACCAGAATGCCCAGCTTTTACCATATCATTTATATCTTTTTCTTTGATGTGATCGGGCCAAATGCAGACTTTGAATCCTTGATTGATTGCTTTATCAATTTTACCAACAATTTCCTTATTTCTTGGTTCGTTGTCATATACTACCACAATCTTGTTAGGTTCTGCAAGCAAATTAAAGTTAACGTCTGATCCAGCCATAGCTAAACAATTATCAAGAAACAGACTGTCAATTGGACCTTCAACAATATAAACAACTTTTCTCTTGTCTATTGTTTCTTGACCAAATACTTTCTGTTTAGTGTCGTCTAGAATGACTGTGGAATAACGTAACCCTGTTGATGGACGAATAGCTCTACCAGTAAATCCAAATACATATCCCCTATCATCAATGAAAGGAAGAACTATGCGAGGCTCATCAAGTTTCAAAGCCTTCTCATTAAATTTATCAGGAACAAACTCATTCACCCAATGATAGTATGTAGGCGAATAGTAAAGTCTATAATGCGTATTTGAGGGGATTTTCCTGTCTAAAATATATTTTTTTGCAGGATGATCATGAGCTAGTTGTGATATCTTCTTTAATGATTTAAATGGATCAAAGTAGTCAACTCTACGTGATGAAAACTTTGTTACATCAGTCACAAATTGTTCTGGTTCTTGTTTGACCTGATCAGTATTCTTTAGGAGTTCCATCCTATACTCTGAATATAGTACAGGGTTAATTGTCTGAATAAACTTCTGAAGTGAAGTACTAAAACCACAATTATGACACTTCACATTGATACGATCAGTGTGTTCATAAAAGTAACCACGAGTCTTTAGCTTATTTGTTTTGGAATCACCACAGACAGGACACCTAAACCTTGCACCAAAAGGTTTGGTCTTCACAATCTTAAATCTTTCTAGCTGTGTTCCAATAAGGGAAGCATACTTCTGATCTATCCATAACGTAGACATTTAATATCTCCAATTTCAATAATGCAATACCTAGTATATACACATTAAAAAAGAAGTCAATGACTATTTTTTGGCTGATACTGTGGCTTCTGCTTCGTTCATATATTTTTTTATGCCATCAAGTGAATTCTTGCATATCATATTATTCTTTTGAACTTTTATCAAAAGACTTCCAACCTGTTGATTGGTTAATTTATCTGCATCAGGGAATTTCTTTATGGTAGGACATTCATAAAGTGACTCTGGTATCTTGACAACCTTGTATTCTGGTGATAGAAGTTTAACTGACTCATTAGAACATCCACCTAGTAATAATACTGATAACAATACTATCTTCTTCATTTTTTAGTTTCTTTCTCACCAAATGACTTTTGTAATTTTGTAACAACTTCTTTTAAGTATGGTGCAGCTTCATTTGTTGCATCTTTAGATTTACTCATACTTGTTTCAATTTCTGTAGCAATCGTACTTACTGAATTATTCTTTTCATCCATTTCTTTTTTCAAATCATCTGACTTTGATTTCAGTTCTGCCATCTGTTTATCAAATTCAGCTTTCTTTTCAGCAAGTAGTTGTTCTTGTTGAGCATTAAACTCTGCAATAATTTCAATACGAAGATTGTGATCATGTACAGCAAGCCATGTCCAGAATGAACCGATTACAAAAATTATTCCAAAAATAATTAATGGAAGTCTGCCAAACATACTAAACATTAACGGGCTTTCTTCTTATAATACCCATGATAACATCTGCCTTGTTTTTCTTTTTATACTTCTGTGCTGCCTTGTTAGGAACAACAACATCATTTGTCTGTCCAGACAAACCAGCTATCCCACCAGCACCCACACTATTTGTAACAACAGCACCATCTTCCATAACAGATTCTACTTCTGCCATAGTTCTAATTAGTTCTTCTTCTAGTGTAAATAATTCGTCTGCATAATCTTCTTGTACTTTCTTAGCAGTTGGTTTTGATCTAAGAAGCAACAATGCAGCTGCAATGGTAGCAAGGCGTGTTTTGCCTAGTGGAAACTTAGCAATCAATCTCTTTAGATTGATGATCATTATATCAAATAGAGGAAGAGCCTTACGTTCATCAGGAGTGTACCTATTTCTACTCTTCGTAAAGTTTCCATCCTTATCAATGAGCCCAGCCTTGAATGCTGGATACTTTTCAAATGGTGTGACCAATCTTCTGATAAAAGAATATACTAGATATGCATCTACAACCATTATATTTTCCTTAACTCTTCTAAAATATACGTATTCATATTTATGTCTGTCGTATATATAGTTCTATTTTCTATTCCAAGATTTTCTATCTTCTCTGGAAGAATACCTAAAAACAAAAGAAATGGTTTTAAATATTCTTCCAATCCTTTACATTTTAAAAACAGCATTTTGGATGTAGCATCTGGTCCAAATACATTATTGAGTACAATGATATGATTGAGTATCAACCGCTCTTTCAAATCACCTTCTTCTGCATACCTATTGAATAATCTTTTAATATATTTAAATCGTTTTAAATCATCATAAAATTCTACGGTATCATAGCACTGTGGATTATCATAATGTTTTGCTGCGTATAATAAAAAGTTAGTCTCGTCTAGTTTTTCAATATTCATTATCTGTTTTTTGTAATCACTAGTCTACCGTCCTTAGTGAAGTAACCTTTATCACCGGGGTAGAACCAACCGTCCTTAAAATATTCTGAAGTTTTTTCTGGATCGTCAATATACTCTGTAACCATAGTAGTTTCAGATTTAATTCTAATTACATTACCATTTACAACTTCTACCTGTACACCTTCCACTGGAAAACCAACACAACCTAGCGTATCAGCAACTTCTTCAGCAGTTCCTGTACATACAGTACCAATTTCTGTACAACCATATCCAACTTGAAGATTTCTACCAAGCCACTTTTGAATATAAGATGCATCTTTGTTGGACATAGTAGCGTGACCAGAAATAACTTGTTTAAGATTAGCAGAGTTACCAGTTGCTTCAAAAAGCTGTGCTACTCTAACAAGATATGCTGGTGCAGCATTAATAGCATCTACATTTTCTCTAAGAATAGTAGCAACCATTTGATCTAGAGGTATTATACCTATAATTGTTTTGCCTGTCTGATCACCCCATTCTTTGAAACGAGCAAATGCAGATGACTTCTCACTCATACCTACGTGAATTACTTTGCAGTCAGCAATGTTCTTACCTTTAGCGATAGTAGTCAGATCAGCACGAGCTTGTAGAATTTCGTTAGAAAGTTCCACTCTTTTTGGTCTACCACTTGTACCTGATGTTGTTACAATTTTTGTCATTTAAGCCTCTTACGTATTACGGTTGACAGTGCAACCACGAGCTTCAAGTGTTACTATAGCCGCAGCACCACTTGTACCAGGAATTGCATTTGTTCCACCGCTAACATTTACAGTTCGTGAATCATACGAAGTAGTACCATTAGTACCATCTAAACCAGCTAGTGTGGTAAGAATATAATTTACTGTTGTTTCATCTAAAGCATTTCCACTAAAATTAACATTACCATTAACTTCTTTCAATGCAGTAAAATTTACACCGTTTGCCATTGCAGGATTATCATAAAACCTAATATAACTAGCAGTTACGAGAGATGGAGTTGCTGGTGCTGTTGATACTAACAGGTTTCCGTAGAAATCAAATCCACCAGCAGTTTCAAGATCAGGAAATGTTGGAGGATCAATCATACTATCATTGTTATACATTCCGAAATAATAAAATGATGTTAGTGCAGGAAATTCTGGTCCAGCTAACATTCCTACATTGTTATAGATATAACCGTATTCAAAAAACCTTAGACTATCAAATGTCATAGTATCTTGAGTAGCAGAATTTTCATAGATATTAACAGTACCAACAGTCTCTAGTGCTGGAAATTGTGGTGTGTTTTCTAATACATTATTGTGAGTATAATAAAATGTACTGTTAATTGTTTTTAAATTTGGAAAATTAAACTGCGTATCAATTTTATCCATACTATATATTTCAAAATTATAACCAACATATGTAAGATTATTTGCATTAAATGTCTCTAATGCAGGAAGGTTTTCAAGGTAAATGTCATCTCCAACAACTGCAATATCATGTAGGTTAACATCTGTTAGTAGAGTTTCACTCTTACCACCTAATCTAAAGTCATATTTAATACCACCTAGATTATAGAAATTTAAAGTTTCAACGCCACTTAAATCATAATTGTAAGTATCAAACTCATCCCACCAATAATTGTCAGTTTCCAATATATAATTGTTTGAAGTAAAAAATACTCCCTGACCTTTTGTGATTGGAATATTAGCAGGGTAGCCGTTAAATACACCTGTATATGCAACATTTGGTGTAGGATACTTACCAACAATAATATGCAAGTTTGACCAAGCGGTTGTTCCATCACCAATCTTCAATGAATTGGTTGTTATATCTAACCCAGGTTCACCCTGACTCAATATTGAGTTTGCAGATGCCCAATTTGCTTTTGTATCTCTACGAAATTTGATTTTTGCCATATTAAGCACCGCCTCCATCTACGGTTATTTCTGCTGTGTAATTAGTAGAGGCATTTCCTCCGTCTATTTCTAAATTATTTATAACACTACCACCTGAGCTATTTAAAATATCTCCACCAACTGGTAATGTTAGAATTCCATTATTATCAAATGTCCAATTTTTAGTATTTGTGCTTGTACCAATAACTACGTTGCCAGAATTTTTTTCAATTTTTACGTATTGGTCATCATCACCCAGATATAAATCTGTAGTAATAGTATTACCTGATAATAGATGTATATGACTAGGTTCATTACTAATGCTGCCAGTTCTAGTAAGTGTTATAAAAGGATCAGGGTCTAGATAAAATGCAACATTTTCAATTGTAAAGGTAAATGTTGTAATATCGCTTAAATTAGGAATAGTCCAAGACAATGTTTTGGTTTCTTCAGATGAATATACTAATGTACCTGTTAGTGATCTTCCTAATTGTTGCTGTGTACAACCTGTAAACGTGTAATTGGCAGACCATGATCCAGTACTACCAATATTAGGCGTGAATGTTATAATTATTGTATCGCCAGGAGCAAATCCTTCTGGATGGTCTGAAGTTAAACTCCAAGTTTGTGTTGGGCGAATAACTAAACTTTGACCAGCCACTGCATTTGGTGGAGTCAATACTAATGTATTAGCCGTTTCACTTATTATACTACTTCTAGGTAATATTAAATCACCATTATTATCAAATTGCCAAGTAAATGCATTATTGCTATAGTCTGTAGCAATCCAAGAACCACCATTGTCAACCCACATCCAAGAATCTTCGCTGTGTTCTGAATTGGGTCCAGCAGCCAAACCAGCGTAACTTCCTGGAACAGTTCTAATATAAGCACCATTAATAATACTTTCATCAGGAAGATGAACAACACCATTAGTATCAAGTGTTAATCTGTAATGTTGTAATGGTTGAGCTTCGTTTGTACTATATAATTTATTTGTGACAATTTTATCAGAAGCTGTTAAAGAAAACCCTTCACCAAAATTTGAAATAGTAGTTAATACACTAGTACCAGTACTATTTACAATATCACCACCTGATGGTAATGTTAGAACTCCATCAACACCAAATGACCAAGTATTTGCACTACTTGTTTTTAATCTAATACCATCTATTAAATTTCTTCTGTCTGGTAATTCAAACAACTGAACATCGGCAATAGAATAGTTACCATTAACTATAATAGTTCCGTCTGTTCCACCTGTGTATGGAGTTACTACAGTAGTATCAGTTCCATCAAACGATATTCTGTCTCCAGCTTGTAATAATGCTAATACATTTCTTAGTTCAGCACTAGATGCATTATCAAATGTAATTGTAGTACTATTCCATGTTATTTGATCATATTCTTCTAAAGCTCTGGCTTTATAAATTGGGAAACTGTCAGATATAATTCCACCATCAGGTAAATTTAAATTACCATTTTTATCAAATTCCCAATATCTATCATTAACATTACTTCCATCAAATATATTTAATCCAATTGTTTGACTATTTTTAGAAGAATCTAAATTTATATTCGTACTTCTATAAGAATTTGATTCTGAATTTGAATATTCAGTCCATACTTGATATGATCCAGGGTAACTTAAACTACCTTGATTCAAATATTCATTTGTTATTGTATTTGAATATTGAGAAAATGTAAATAATGAGTCCACAGATATAATTGCTGGACCCATTTCCAATCCAAAAGCAATAACATTTCCATATTCAGGTGAAGTTAAGAGAAAAGCACCTTGTGCATCAAATGTCCAATTAAAATTATAATTTGGTGAAATTACAACATTGCCATTTTGTGATGATAATATTAAATTTTGTTCTGTATCCTTCGTAGATATAGTAGTATTTGAAAAAGCTACATTACCAATATACGGAATAATCTCAAAAATTCTATTAGTATTAAAATAGTTAAGTACACTATTAGCAAAATTTTTAAATGTTACTTTATTATTAGAGGGTGAGCCGTTAGGATCATTAACCACTGGTACTAGATCATCATTAGATAAACTAGTTAATGGATTTAATTCTGAAATTTTAGGCATTATACACCCTCTATTGGTTTTTAATTATTAAGTGTTTGAATCAGGTAGAATAGAATCATCAGATGCATCACCTGTGATTGAACCCATAGCAACAAGTGTTTCATACTGTACACGACCAGCACGACCACCAGTTCCTACTGTACGAACATTCCAACCAGCATGTGCAACACCCTTGTTCTTACCACCACCAACAACTGCAGTTGCAGTAGCAGTATCGCCTTGTAGAGTATGACCAGTTTCAGTGAAACTCTTTGTCAATTCAATCTTTGGTCCACCTACTGTAGCAGCAAGTACAACTGTTGTAGAATCGGCAGCTTGAATGTAATACTTAGTTCCTGAAGTCAATCCACCAATTGCAGTATTTCCAGCTGCAACAGCATAAGTTACTGGATCACCAACAACAAAGTATTGTGCTGAAGAAATTGTAATTGCATCTGTTGATTGATTAACAGCAGAGTTTGCATTGAATGAAGTTGCTGTTGGTGCTGGAACAGTTGCAGTTGGATTAGTTTCATAAGAAGAACCACCATTAGTAATAGTTACTGATGCAATTTTACCAGTTGAATTTGCAACACCAGTAGCAGCCGCAGAAGAACCACCACCACCTGTGAATGAAAGTGAAGGACTACTTGTATATCCTGAACCATTGGTAGTTACAGTAACGTGAACGACATTACCATTTAGAATACCAACTTCTGTAGTGTCAACACCAAACTGACCAACAATCATGTTAGTAATATATGCACTTCTAGTAACATTATCAAAAAAAGCATCTCGATTTGCTGAGTTTGCTGTCTTATTGTAACCAGCAACACCCCATAGTACAGAGTTAGATGCTATGTCATTTTTACCCCATTGAGCCATTTTATTTCTCCTTTTTTACCTAAATAAGCAAATTAATTGTTTATAATACTATATTTAGGATTTTAATTAAGTTGAGGTTGATGGCGCAGCCATTGATATTGCCATTCCAAGCATACCTGTTGATCTGATCATCCACCCATGTTTCTTGTGTGCATCAATTCTATCTTGTAGATAGTTTGACAATCCCACTTCATCATGATCATTTGCAAGTTTGTATGCATTCTTCAACGCTATGATAACAGTATTATTGTCCATCAAAGCCTGAGTAAACATCTCGTGTGCTGGGATTACTTCAAGCTGGTCTTCAACTAAAGATAAATCTTTAAATCTCTGAAGTGATCCTGGAGCATATCCTTCTATTGATCTAATATGTTCCGCAATATCATCTACAGCACCATGAATTTCTTCATAAAGATCACCAAAGAATTCATGATACTGAGGAAAATTAGGACCAGTTACATTCCAATGAAAGAAATGCATCTTGAGATAGAAGGCAAAGTTAGTTGCATGAAGAACTTTCATGCTATCAATTAAAGTATCCATATTAGCAATTCCATTTTCTTAATGATTTATTGATGCGTGAATCAGGATCGTTTGCTGTCTTCGCAGATGTATTTTGCTTCTTCATCCCAGACATTCTTGCACAGAATGATTTACGTCTATTGGCTGCTTTTGAACCTGGTTTTAACTTAGATGGTTTAGTTGTTACTGCAGTTTTAAGTTTAGAACCGGGATTTTCTCTACGGTATGAATCAACACCCTTTTGATTCAATCCACCTGATTCTCTCTTACCTTCTTTACGCTGCCATGCTGCAACTTCATCAAGTTGTTCAAAGGCTTCGTTAACTTCTTCTTTTACTGGCACACAGTTAGGAACTTGTTTGCCATTCTTTTTCTTCATACCATATGCCTTGTATCCCTTCCAACAAGGATTGCCCATCTTTTTAGCTTCACCAAGTTCTTTTCTTGATTGAAGATAATCACTCACAGATGCAATATAAGCTTGAGCTAGAGTGATCTTAGACTGAACCCATTCAGGCATATTTTCATCTGATTTTAATGTATCAATTAAAGTTTTTGCATTACGATAGATTGTCTGAAGTTGTGTTCTAGCCATTGCACCTTCAAAATCATACTCACCTTTATCAATAGATGAAACTGTATTTTCAAGAATAATTAATTGTTCATCAATAATCTTCTTTTGAATTGACTGTTGACGATATGGTGCTGTAGACATACCTCTACAGGCAGCATCTCTTACTACATTTTGAATTGATTTTCTTGACTGACCAGAACGTGGAACAGCTTCACGAGTTTCTGCTTCTTGAAATTTTGGCATTTTCTTTAACACTGGACCAGCCTTTCTAATAGCACTATTACTGGATTTTGGTTCACCGGGAGTATCATTCTTATAGAGTAGAGTTGTACTTCCCTTACTATCTAACCTTAGATATGAATCATCATGGATATCTTCTTTGGTTACTTTAGTGTGATGCTTATCATGAAATTCTTTTTTTTGATTAAGCATCTCATCATTCTTCTTATCAAAGTCAGCAATGTTTGCAGCCACATAATTTGATGGTTCACCATCAGGATTACCAGAAGAATATCCCATTCCTCTTACGCCACCACCAGCTGCACAATTAACAGCTTCATTGATGAATGCTACTGCTTCTGCTAGATTGTCAAGATCAATAGATTCTTTCTTAAGAAATCTCTTTGCTTCTTTCTTCTTTACTGCAGGGATCAAACGTAGAGCAAGTCTGTTTACACGGGCGCTTCCTCTAACAAGTTTCTCAACTCTCTGCTTTTCCATTGGAGAAAGATCAGATACCTTTCTGTTACCAGCAAGTTTCATCTTTATCATACTGATAGCTAGGACTTTAGCTCTCTTTGCAATGACCTTACCAGAACCTTTTCTGAGCATAGACCTTTTCTTGGCAAGTTGAACCTTACCTTGAATTCTTCTAAACATTAACCCTTTCTTCATTCTTTGCTGAATAGTTAATTCATTCAACTCATCGCCAAAACTAGCTTCAAAAGAATTGTTGACATGTGTATAGATAGGGTTCATATTAATTGCATCAGGCTTACTACCTGTCAAAGTTTTTCCCTTGTCAATAGCATCACCTTTTGTAGAAGATGCTTTCATCTTCTTATTCTTTTTATTATCAGTCTTCTGTGCTGATTGGGAATCTGGATTTTGATCTTGTTGGTCTGCCATTGTTTAGCCCTGATAAATAATATTGTTATTATGTATTTATATGAAAGATTTGCTCATGATTGATGTAAAATTATCTAAACTAGAATCCTATTATGCTGTTGGGCAATTGCCAGATCACGAAAACATAAAACAAAAAACTCTTGATTTATTAGATGATGCAGTATATTTTAAGTTAAAAGCTAAAGATGATTACTATGATGATTCAATATCAAAGTTAGATTGGGATGATGCTCGTGATTTTGAAAGACCTTGGGTTAAATTTTTTATGCCATACATACAAGATTATTTAAATGCATTGTCATTTGCTTTAGGTTATCAAGGAGCCATAGTAGATGAAATATGGTTTCAACAATATAAAAATTTAGATTCTCATGGATGGCATACACACGGTAGTAATTTTACTGGTGTATATTACTTAGAGTTTAATGAACAATCTCCTAAAACAGAAATCATAGAACCAAGTAATCAAAATCGTAAAATTATTCCAGACGTTAAAGAAGGAAGTATTTTAATATTTCCTTCTTATACAATCCATCGTGCGCCTCAGATTCAGAATGATATAAGAAAAACAATTATATCATTTAATTATGTAATAGATTATATCAATAAAGATACCACACAAAAAATTAATTGTTTGTAATTAACTCCATGTAATTCTTACAGCACCGGGGGCACCTCCAGAATATCCATTACCAACATTAAATGCTACTAAAGCTCCTCTTTTTAAAGGAACTGTAGCTGAAACATAAGCTCCACCGCCACCGCCACTAGAAAATCCAAAAGCAGGGTATTTTGAATAATCTCTGCCAGAAACACCAGATGCTCCTCCACCGGGAGCATTTCCTGGATTATTGCCTTGGTTTACTCCTCTGGGCGCACCTCCAGTTCCACCACGGGGCGAATCCCCTCCTTTACCACCATTCCCATATGCTGATGACCAAGAACCATCTTCACCATTTATACCTACATCTACATTTCCAGACCAAGTACCACCTCCTGCAGGAGGGGCACCATATCTTCTTCCACCAGCACCAGCAGTTCCACCACCACCAGCTACCATATAATAATTTCCAGCATTTATAGTTGTATTTTCTCCTGAAGGACCACCATTAGTTCCACCGCCAGCACCCCAACCTTCTATAGTTATTCCATTTCTATTTGCTGGAACAGGCCATGTATAATAACCAGGACTTCCATAATAAAGTTGACCGGGAACTACAGGATCAATTGCTCTTTTACTATAAAACTGATAAAATGATAAATCATACGTAGTAAAATTTCCAAGTCCTTGATTTGAATCCCATGAAGGATCATCTAATGATAGATACCAACGACGATCTCTATATTGATCCAAATCATATCCAACTAAAAACTCATCATTTATTTCAGAATAAAATAATGCTGTTCCAGCTGGATGTATACCAGACCTAGAAGAAGGCACTGCAAATATTTCTTGTTTAAATTTTCCACTTTTAGAAAAAGTAAAAGTGATGGTATATGAACCATTAGAACCTATCACTCCATTAGTATATGAAGCTTTACCATCCGCACCCAAAGTTCCTGAAATAGATGATGGTGTTGGTCCATCTATATTTGCAGTCCATGTTTCATTTGGATCACCGCCAGAAATAGAATATGTGAATGGCTCAATAGCAATAACATTACTTGGATATACAACATATATTTTTGGAATGACTTTTATTGTTTTACTGACAGAAGTACTTCTACTAAAATTACATGTAACTGTATAATCACCAGCATATTCAAAAACTGAAGTTATGTTGTGATATCCAGTTGGAGGATCATAATCATAATTAGCTTCCAATGGAATACCATTATGTGAAATAGTTACAGGACCAGCTTCAACATAATTTAATGTTTCACCTGGTTTGCCGTTATCTACACTCCAATTAAAACTTTCCATTTGGCGTATTGATGTTGGATAATTTAACATTATAGGCGTAGAAAAAACATCTTCTGATACTATTTCAAATGTTCCATCAATTTTTTGAGGATATGATTGATTAAATTCTACCGTTACTTTATAAGTTCCGATAATCCATACATCTCTATAATACCCATAATAATAATTTCCATCTCCACCATTTTCATCATAGCTTGCATAAATGAGATTGTTTTCAATTCCAGCATTTGGAGATTGTATCTTGACTACAACAGCATCAGAACTATTGCAAACACCAGAAATATTTACTGTTGTAGAATTTATGGTAGATTTTCTTGTAGGTGTAATTTTAAGTGTTGATGCCATGATACTTTCTTTTCTTTTTATTTATGCTTGTGGTGTATTCGCTTCTTTCCAACTTAAAGTTTCTTCATCCCAAAAATAAATTTTAAAGGTTATATAATTTTTATCATCAGTTGGATAAGGTATTGGAGGTTCCCATAACCATGTAGTATTTGATAACGTCCAACTTTCATATGGTTTTTGTGGATAAAATACATCATTGATACTATCATAGATGTATCCAATACCAGCATAATTACCACGAAGAGCTATACCACCATCTGGATTTCCATCTTGACCATAATGCACATTGCCTCTGGTATTATAAGATGTTTGAATCCACTCACCTGGTGAACTATCAACAAATACATCAAAAAAATCTGGCTCTGCCACAATCACTTGTTGCACCACTCCATTCAATACTTTTGCAAAATGTCCCATAATTATTTCCTTTCGTTATTAAAATAAATTAAAAAATGAACCTGTAGTGCTAGGAGTTCCATAAGCGGCAGTTGGATAATATTGAATAACAACAAGTCCTCTACCACCATTACTTCCAGCAGAAGCGACAGTAGTATTTGAACCGCCACCAGCACCGCCACCTCCACCAAAAAATGCTGTACCACTTGAAGCTATAGTAGCAGATGCGCCCATGCCACCAGAACCACCAAAGGTTCCAAGTATATCAGAGCCAAATGCACCAGAACCACCAGCACCAGTTGATGCACCACCAGCACCACCAGCACCTGTTGCAGTATTTGCTGAAGGTCCAGCACCAGAACCACCTGTTGGACCAGTTCCTGATGCGCCGTTACCACCGTTACCGCCTTTTGTAGATGCACCATTAGCACCAGCTGTACCACCACCGTTTCCACCACCACCACCGCCAGCATTCTGTGCTGCAGTAGCACTAGCAAATCCATTACCACCATTACCACCATTGCCGCTCAGACCACCGCCACCGCCACCGCCACCGCCGCCAGCACCAGCATTTAATACAACAGTATTAGCACCATTTCCACCATTACCACCATTAAATGTACCACCAGTTCCACCAGCACCACCGGGGGCAGTTGGTGTGGCTGTTGTTGTACCACCAGCACCACCATTAGCACTATATATGCCAAAAACAGTATTACCACCAGCTGTTCCATTGACAGTTGCTGCACCACCAGAACCAACAGCACCAATAGTCACAGAAACTGGTGTTCCTACTGTAGCAGAATAATTTAGTATTTTAGTATAACCACCACCGCCTCCACCGCCACCACCAGACTTATTTGTAGTAGAAGTAAGACGGGCACCAGCACCGCCACCACCAGCACCAAATATATGAATTATATTATTTGCTGAATTCCAATCAGCTGGAGGATTCCATGATGTGGCTGCAGTATTAGAAATTACGATTGTGGAAACTTGATTGGAAACAGTATATCCACTGAAAAGTACACCATAGTTACCACCAAGATTTATACAACTTGAAGAAGTAAAATATTTTGAAGGAACTGTTCCAGAACCATCTATAGTTGCTGATGCCAAAGCGGGGTCTCTTATAAAAGCAATATCTCTTATAGATGTGCTAGTTGCTACTACAACATTATTTCCATAATTACCACCAAGACTTGTTAGTTTTTTATAAAAATATGCCGGAGACCCAGCAACACTACTTGCAATAGTACTTCCAGAACCACCAATTTGATATGCTGATCCGAATGGAACATCAAAAGTTTGAGTAGTTCCAGATGTTAATGTATAAGGATTAATAAAAGCTTGAGTTTCAAAACTCCTAAAAGTATTAGAACCAGTAATAACCATACTATTACTATAATTTGTAGACATATTTTTAATATCATTATTTCCTGTTAGTGTAAAAACACCACCGCCAGTAATTAATATTCCTATAGGATAAGTAACTGCGCCACCAACAAAAGTTTTTGCAGCCGCATTAGTTAAATATATTGAACCTTGACCATCACCAATTGAAAACCCGGCTGGAACAGCATTGTTGAATGCTGTTGCTCCTGCACTAGGGCAATATAAAATACCATTATTAAATATTAATTGTTTTGTTCCAGCAGCTGTTGTATAAGATGTACCAACTGTTAAATTTTGACCATTTAAATCTATAGTTCCATTTGTATGAGTTAATGTTCTTGTTGTGCCCATAGTAAGAGCATCTAATAATTTAAAAGTAGAACCAGCACCGTTGAATGTTAGTGGGAAATCTATAGTTTTAGCCGCTGTTGTTATAGTTTTTGTTCCAGAAGTACCAGCAAAAGTCATTGCTGATGGAGAAGCTGTTAAAGTTATTGATCCATTTAATGTTAAATTGCCATATATAGTTCCAGTACTTGTTGCTGTCCATGTTCCAGTACAACTAGTAAAATCCACATCACGGGCAGAATAACCAGCTGTTCCTAAAAATGTCAATGGACTAGTAGCACCATTATAAAAACTAAAATTAAAACTTTGTGCTTCTGTACCAGAAGAAGCCACTGTTACTGCCCCTGTACCTACAGGATTAATACCAACATTAGGTGTTCCTGTTACAGTTAATAGAGTTGATGTAGCAGTAGTAAATAGTGTGCCATTAGCACCAAGACATAAGATATCTGAAGCACCAGAAAATGCAACAGTACGGGCAGTAGAACCAGAAGCATTGAAAGCATTAGGAGTTAATCTTTGACCATTTAAATTTAATGTTCCAGCAGTTAATGTGACTGTTGAAGCAACTTGTAAAGTATCTTGTAATGTCCATGAACCGCCAACACCATTGAATGTTATTGGGAAAGGTATGCTAACTGGCTGGTATGCATTATAATTTGCAGTAATTGTTTTGGCAGAAGTAGCGCCAAGTGTTAATGCATTTGCAGAGGTTGTATATGTCATACTAGCACCTAATATGACATTCCCATATACAGTACATACTGCAATTGCTGCCCATGTACCAATAAAATTAGTAAAATTTATGTCACGGGCAGTATAACCAGTTGTTCCTAAAAATGTTAATGTATAAGCACCACCACTAAAAGTAAATGATATAGAACTTGCAAGTACTAATGCACCAGAAAGAACAGATGTAGCAGTTGTGGTTGAATTAGTTATATTTACAAGAGGATTAGTTCCAGTAATAGTTAAATTAGTTATTGTAGCAGTTGTCCAAGCCGTGCCAGAACCAGTACATGTAATACTTCCGCTAGTACCAAAAGCAATAGTTCTAGCAGTTGCACCAGAACCATTGAATGATGGAACAGTTAAAACTTGATTATTAAGATTTAAAGTACCAGCTGTAAATGTATATGCTGCTCCAATATCAGTGGCAGAATTTAATATTAAAGTTCCGCTAGTATGCGTAAATGTTATACCATTAGATATAGCACTTCCACCCAAGTTGAAAGTTCCTGTTAACAATATTACAGATGCTGCACCAGTAATATTTGGATTAGCAGTATTATCAAAAGTACCATTGGTAAGAGTTACTGAACGTGTTGCTCCAACAGTAAGTGCATTGTAAAATGACCATGTGCTACCAATTCCGTTAAATACTACAGGACAATCTATAGCTTTTCCCCAACATGCAATAGTTTTTGTACCAAATAATCCTGTTCCACCAAATGTCAATGCTGATGTGGAAGCTGTTAATGTCATAGTACTTGTTAAAGATAATCCACCATAGATAGTACATGCTGCAATTGCTGCCCATGTTATTGTTGCTCCAGCACCAAAAACAACATCTCTTGCAGTATAACCAGCTGTTCCTAAAAATGTTAATGTATATGTTCCACTACCACCTGTACTTGGACCGTCATCAAAATTAAAACTTATTGCCTGTGCTTCTGTCATTGCTCCTGAAGCTACTGTAAATGCAGTATTGGTTACATTATTGTTTCTAATATAGACATTTTTATTAACTCCAGTAGTACTAGTAGTAACCAATCCAGTAGTTGTTGAAGTATCCCATATAGGATTTACTACTGTATTATTCCAATCACCAAGAACAGTTATATTTCCATAGTCTCCAAATCCAATAGTTCTAGCACCTGACCCGCTACTTATAAATCTTTGACATGTTAAAGCTCCGGTAAGAGTTAAAGTACCAGCTGTAAAAGTATAAGTGTAGTAAAAACAACCTGTACCTAATATATTAGTTCCACTAGTATGCGTGAATGGTATAGAACAAGTAAAATTGTATAATGTGATTGTTCCTGTTGTTAATGTAACAGATGCTCCCTGAGTATAATTTGTATAATTAAAATCAATAACACCATTAACAAAAGATAATGCACGAGTTGCGCCAAGAGTAAGTCCATAAGGTGTTGTCCAAAGTGAACCAACACCATTGAATGTTACTGGAAAATCTAATGTTCTACTTGGTATGTTTATATTTTTATTATCACCATTTGTTCCAGCAAATGTTAATGCTGAAGTAGAAGCTGCTATTGTACATCCACCAGCAGCAATATTTACTGAACCATATATTATTCCGGTATTTATTGCTGCCCATGTTCCAGTAAATCCATCAATCATTAAATTTCTGCAAGTATATCCAGCTGTTCCTAAAAATGTTAATGTATATGTTCCCATAACAAATTGAAAGGATATACTATTTGATTCTGATAATGCTCCTGAAGCAATAGTTGTTGCTACTGCACCCGAATTATTAACTCTAATTGCACGATCAGCATTGCCACCATCAGGATCAGTAACAGTCAAATTAGTTGATGTAGCAGCTGTAAACATAGTACCGCCATTACCAGTTAATTCAATATAACTAATTGCGAGTGTACGTGCAGTTGAACCAGAAACATTTAAAAATCCAGCAGTTATCGTATCTGAAGTACCTTGGTTTAAAGTACCAGCTGTAAGAGTTATTGTACGAGTTGACGCAAGATTTAAATTATCTAGTAGTGTCCATGTGCCACCAACACCATTGAATGTTATTGATGAATTGATAACAATAGCGCCTGTTCTAATTGTTTTGCTTGAAGTAGCATTAAATGTTATTGTACCTGTATTATTCCAAGTAGGACTGCTTCCAGATTCAAATGATAAATTTCCTGAAATAGTAAGAGTTGGTGCGGTTCCAGTAGCAAATACTACTGATAGTCCATTAACAACTGTAAAATCAAGACATGCTAACGCACCTGTCATAGTTACAATATAACCACCACCAAGAGCATTATTAAAAATAACGTTATCAGCTGCAGTTGGAACAGATGCACCGCCAGTACCACCAGAAGTATCTGACCAAACTGCGGTATTGGTTGTATTCCATATTCCACCACCACCAGCAATCCAATATCTATCAGCCATTCATAATCTCTTCAGTTGGTGTAGGAGTCATTATAATATTATACCATCTATCATAACGTTCTTTTTGAAGAGCTAATATTTGCTCATCAGTTAATCTATCATACGCATCTTGCGTCATGATCAAAGAATCTTTGTATATATAGGGTGCTTCACCCATTTCAAATTTAAATGATATCAGTTCCATTATTTACTCCTTATGCTTGTACGCTATATGCAATCACATCCCAAGTAACATCATCACTATTATATACACAACCAATATATATAACTTTACTTGAGGTTGTAGAAGTTGGCAATGTTAATCCAATTGGACGGAAATAACCAGAACCAGAAGAAGCCCAAGTTAATGCTTTAGAGGTTCCATTATCTTTAATACGAATTACCATTTTTCTTCCATTAGTAGGTGAACCTGTAGTAGAAGCATTGAATGTTAATCCTGCAGCAAGGGCAGTAAATACATATTGATCATATAGTGAAGGATCAATAGTAATAGATGATGCTGATGCTTGAGTATTTATTCTTGGAACATTTGGCAATGCCCAATATGTATTTGCACTAGAACCAGAAGATGTTAATACATAGTTAACTGAACCAGCAGAACCATTGGCAGTCAATACACCAGTAATATCAAGATTGGCGACTGAAATGGATTGACCATTGGCAAATCCACCAGAGCCACCGCCACCAGACCCAGCTGAACCAGTATATCCTACAACAGTACTTTCTGAACCAACATATCCAAGATCACCCTTTGATCCTGCATATCCTACTCCAGATGATCCAGCATATCCAGCACTAGCTGATCCTGCGTAACCAACGCCTTGTGATCCAGCATATCCTGCAATAGTACTTGCTGAACCAGTATATCCTGCGACAGTACTGGCTGATCCAGTATAGCCAATACCTTCTGATCCAGCATACCCTACTCCAGACGATCCAGTATAACCATCAGTT
>Ga0209191_1000807_pt1 | contig 22558 bp, 20 predicted proteins | sample S_130626_EF_Meta_FD_187320 | JGI IMG/M metagenome (GOLD analysis project Ga0209191, IMG submission 187320) | Freshwater microbial communities from Lake Simoncouche, Canada to study carbon cycling - S_130626_EF_MetaG (SPAdes) (version 2) | ecosystem: Environmental > Aquatic > Freshwater > Lake ...
TCATCCGGAACTGCCGGAGTAAAAAATGTATCTGAATATGATACGATGAGTATATATAAGTCTATCCTATTCCATATATTTCCGTTTTCCCTTACCCCCGCTTACACCGTGTAAGCCCGTGTAAGCATTTTCGGATTGATTTGATTAAAAATGAAATCCCTTCTCCCCTATTAGTTCAGTCCCTCCCCGAGATGCTTGTTCTCGTGCTTGTGTGTTGCGGATGTCATCAGCCTCACGATTTGGACTGCCAGAGTTGGTGTCCTTACAAGTATTCAATCGGCGTTAGGTCAGAGTGTTATATTGTAGTTGAGGATAAATCTAAATAAATATTTGCGGGTTCGCTTACTCCCGCTTACCCCGTGGGAAACTTGCGACGACATACGGGACAACATCCATTACACGATATAGTCCTCATATTCCTCTCCTTGAACCCAGCAAGACAAGGCTTACAGAAGTAATGACCGCAGTTAGTAATCTCCAGATTATCCGGGTTTATCATTTCAATACAGATAGGACACTCCCAAGTCTTTTTTAGTTCTGCTCCCATCTTGAGGAACTCCTCCTTGATGTGTGGGGGTATAGTAGCATCCTCCTTTACTAACTGAGTCCTCGTGTAGTTAGTGTGGTCGCTCCGTAGCCGTTGATTGACACTCTCGTAATACTTAGCCCACGCAAAGGCTCGTTGCTTATTACACGAAGCGTGGGGGTTGGTAGTCGCCATTTGTTCTATATATGATACACCACTCTCCTTTAGGCCTTATCAGATACGGTAAAGTGCGTTCAGAATGGAGATTTTTACTCCCGGCTCTCAGTAGAAATGAGAAGCCAATACGACGACCTCTCCTACGGCGGTAAGCGTGAAAGGGCAAACCACTCCAGAATAGAGGAGCATCTTGGAGTCCGGCTGGAGAAGTTAGATAAGTATAACATTATGGACTGGCGGGAAATCCCTACTGACGGAGACGAGTCGCCTCTGTGGAATGTGGAGCAGAAGGCTCGTCAATGCTCCTTTGAGTTCTGTAAGACTAACTACTTCTATAACAACATACCGACGGCTCTTATTGGTAAGCACAAGTTAGACTTTATGAAAGGAGGTAATGGGATTGTCTATTTTGACTTCACGGATAAACTGATGTATTGGGTCTTTGACGAAGAGGAGTATAAGACCTTTGCTATTGAGACGCAGTTCGTGCGTAATCAGAGAAGCGACTGTGTTGATAAGCCGTGTCCCGTAGTTCATATCCCTTGCTCTGTCCTTAAGGAGTGTGCGGTTGGAATAAAGAACTAACCATCCGGCACTAAGTAGAATGCCGTCCCCTCCAGAGCAACACCTTATTAACTTCCCTTTTATTTACGAGAACTGTGTATGGGGTAATAATAACGAGCATACCTACAAGGGGTCTTCTGGTAGTGGTAGTAAGTTAAGTGAGTGTATCCACTATGTATGCTTCATCCGTGGATGGCTCTTTGGTAGTCGTATCCAGTCAGTGGTTGATGTAGGGTGCGGAGACCTCAGACACTTCTACCCCCTTTACTTCGGAACGGATGTAGAATATACTGGGTATGACATATACCAGCCTATGCTTGATAATCACAAGAAAGTCCCAGAGTATCAAGACCCTAAGTGGTCGTTTGAGTTCAAGCACTGCTACTCCGACAGAGATACGATGAGGGATGCTGACCTTATGATACTCAAGGATGTTCTCCAGCACTGGACGGATGATGAGATAGTCTCCTTTATGGATTGGGCTACGACTTGTGGTAAATACAAGAACATCATCATTACTAACTGTAATGGAAACCCTACTGGAACTCTGGATACTCCCGGCAGATGGAGAGGACTCAATGAAGAACACTTCACATTAAAGAAGTATAACCTCAAGCCTATATTCTCCTACTCAACTAAGCGTGTTCTTTTATGGTGTAAGGGCGAGTAAGCAGAAACGGAAATGCGTTTATTTACAACCGAGATAATCCCGGTTGTAAGTATAAGATGCCCTCACCCTCTATGCCCGTGAGTTCATATGTAATACCTCTGGAGAAACTACTGGCTCTCAATGAGGAGAAGGAAGGTCTTGTAGAGGCTATTCTCTGTCTCCGTGCTTACTGTGAGGAGGTTTATAAGGATGGTATTATACCTCCCGGTCTCAAGATGTGTATTGACAAACTGGGAGACAAGCAGAAGTTAGTTGAGGAGGAGATAAGGTTCATCGCACCCCCTCTATGATTTGCGGAATGGCTTACACCCGCTTACACCGGTAAAATGCGTTTATTTACACCGATTAAAGTCCCGGCACTAAGTATAAGAAGAAGGATGTCCAACGAGTTTATGTTGAACCTCCACAAACGCCTCTGCGAGAAGACCTACGGAGAACCCCCTCGTAATCTAAGCGAGACTACGGCGAGTGCTTACATTAAGACGATGACTATCCTTAATGAGAAGAAGCCCTTCAAGAACCTATCGTTCCTCAAGAAGACTGAGGAAGTTATGAAGAAGTTGGCTACATACGCTGACTCCACTCAGAAGACGCTTCTCGCCTCCATTACCTCCGTTCTGTCTCTGGAAAAGGATAAGGGCGGATACAAGAAGGCCTACAAGTTCTATCACGATAAGATGATGGATAAGGCTAAGACTGCTAAGGTAGAAGGAGGAAGCACAGTAGCAAACGAAAAGCAGACTGAGAACTGGCTTACTTGGGAGGAAGTCCTCAAGAAACTCACAGAACTCAAGGAGAAAGTCAATGGCTTTGCTGGGGAGAAAAGACTGACGGAGGTTCATTATGATACTCTACTCTCGTATATTATTTTGAGCCTATATACCGGAGTTCCTCCTCGTCGCAACCAAGATTACCTCAGTATGGTTGTAGCCAATGCTAAGAAGAACTTCCCCGAGGATAAGGAGAATAACTACCTTATGCTTACTAAGAAAGTGCCTACTGAGTTTGTATTCAACAAATACAAGACCGCCAAGACATACGGCCGTCAGTCAGTCCCTATACCCAAGGAACTCGCAGATGCTCTGACTATCTACCTCAAGAGAGTCCCTAAGAACTCTACAAGCCTTCTTATCGCTTATGACGGCACTCCGCTCACACAAGCCAACGCAATCACTCGTATCCTTAACAAGACCTTTGGTAAGAAGATAGGGAGTAGTATGCTACGCCATATTTACTTATCATCCAAATACGATATTGATGAGATGACTACTGACGCTACTCAGATGGGACATTCACTGGAGGAGCAGAAGCAGTATATGAAGTCGCCATTGCCTCAATCGTCTCCTTCTGATACTCCCCCCCAAGTGTTGCCTCAATCGTCTTCTGTAGTGTAATCACCGCATCCATCGTGAGGTGATAGAACTCTCCATTCATCTTGGAGAACTTCCACAGTTTGTCGTTGATGACCTTCTTGTAGGCCTCACGGACTTCTCCAGTAGAACGCTCAAAGGCACACACCAGCCCTTGAACCTCCGCCCTTGCTCCATTGACACGCAGACGATAGTTGTCAATGTCAGAGTTCATTAACTTCTCCATTTATACTATAAACCGGGAAGTTAGTAGGGAAAATAATACGCACTACTTGAAAGAAACTACAATAGGGGCTTCCGGAGTAGCCTTTATAATCTTGAACTCGTGCGGAGGCTTCTCCTTCTTGACTCTCGGCTTCTTAACCTTGACCTTTACTTCTTCTGGAGGATTAGGCATCTACTGTTGTATCGGGAGTTGGATTAGACGACTTTAACGCAATCGCCAACTTACCCCAACAAGTATCCAAGAAACTCTCTGGTAGGTCGCCAATCACTGGATTTACACATCCTCGTAGAAACTCCTTGAAGGCACTACAAATGCCGGGGTCTTCCAACCAACCATCTATCTTTGTCTTCATACGCCTTACCTTGGAGTTGTGGATATACCGCTCCTTCTTCTCTCGTAGTGCCGTCTGATAAGCCTCCACCTCCTCTGGATGCTCTATTAGATACTGACGGGTCTGTTCCGCTCGGGTCTTTGCCCTCTCACGCATTGCGGAGCAACGAGCATCACGAACTTTCGCATAATACTTCTGATTAGCCTTGCGTTGAGCATCAGTTGTCATCTGTATATGATACACAGAGTTTCTTTAAGCCTATCAGATGCTGGAGAGTTTCCAACTAAACAAGGAGGGTGGTTCGTAATATGGATTAGGACAATACCTATATCTGTATATCTCGTTTCCAATCTTAGCACCAATATAGTAGCCTACTCCAATACCTATTATCTGGAGCATTTTGTTTCTACTATATAGATGGATTACACAATAGTCATACCTACGCATAATCGGGTTGATGTCATCCAGAAGAAGACACTACCTCTTTTGAAGAGACTTCGCATACCTCCTTCCAAGATTACTCTCGTCGTATCCGGGGCTGAGCAAAAGAAACTGTATGAGGCAGTCCCTAAGGAACTCTACGGACAACTTCTATCCGTTGGAGGACACGGTATAGGTGAGGCTAAGAATGCTATTACAAAACACTATCCGGCCGGTAAGAAGTTAGTCTATGTTGAAGATGACCTTAATAACCTTATGAAGTTAAGCGGGGACGGCAATAAACTTGTCCCACTCACAGACCTTGAAGCCGTCATCAAGGAGGGGTTCAGCCTTTGTTCCAGTCATAAAACTATCCTCTGGGGGATATACGCCGTCCCTAACGCCTTCTTTATGAAAAAGGAAACTACATTTGACCTTAAGTTCATTATAGGCACTTGCTATGGCCTCATAAATGACAAGAAGATACATCTCAAGACTAATGTTAAGGAAGATTATGAGTTGTCCCTTGAAGTATTCAAACGCTTCGGAGCAATCGTCCGCTTCAATAACATCGTAGCAAGAAGGAAGGCTTATCCAGACTTTGGCTCGGGAGGATTAGATGATTTGGCCGAGCGTAAGCGACGCACTGAGGTTGCCGTAGATTATCTACTGAAGACATATCCAACCTTCATACACGAGTCCAAAAAAACAAAACTCGGACTAAGGGAGATACAGATGAATAGAGGGGCGGTGTCAGAGGGTGTAAGCGAAACCGTAAAAGGTTCTGGAAAGCCTCCAGAGGTAGATATATCCGAAGAAGACCGGAACGATGCCTCCATTAAGACACTACCAATCCGTAATAGAGCAAAATATAATGCTACTAAAAAACATCTATTAGAGGTTCTCAAGTCTCAAATCACCGTATCTAAAATCCCTAAACCAGACGAAAGGTCATCCACAAACAGAGGCAACATCATTGGAACTATTGGACGCACTATGACCTTTGGCTTTGGCGATAATAGACACGGATGGAACTTCTATGCTACTAACAAGAAGCATCCAGAAGTATTCAAGGCTCTCATAGAGTTCGGTAATCAGATAGTCCCTAAGGGTTGGGAATATCAAGGGATTACTCTCAATCACGGTGTCAAAGCAAAGAAACATACAGACTCTAAGAATGTAGGGGCTTCCGTCATTATAGGTATAGGAGACTTTACTGGTGGAGAGATACGAGTATGGAACAAGGATGATGCTAATCCTCAAGACAAGAACCTACACGATAAACCCGTTATGTTTAATGGAGGACTTCTACCTCACGAGACCCAGCCTTTCAAAGGAGACAGATACACTATTATTTATTATAAACAGAAACGCAGACCAAGAAGTGGAGAGGTCGGCGTGGGTTCTGGAACAGTTGCGAAACCGCTTACACCCCCTAACCCCGAAACACTGGGGGCTATATACGCTTAGACACCGCACATCCGAGGAATACCCGAGCCAGTCTTCTTAGACTTCGCCCTACTGTAGTCATACTCCATCTTCTTCTTCTTATATTCTTTGACCTCCTTCTCACGCCTCTTGAAGAGTATCTCTACCTCCTTCCGTATCTCACTCGCCTTCGCACGACCCTCTGGGATTTCTGGAGAACTCATTGAATACTGGAGAGTGTTATTCAAGTGCCAGAGAGCCACCTTCTTCTCAGTAGGAGACAGACTGTCAAAGTAGGTTGTCTCGTCCTCATCATCAAACTTACCCAAGGCATCCCCAGCATTAGCCTCCGTGTATTCTCCCTTCTTCGGCATAGCCTTTGGCTCAACTGGCTTCTCCAACTTACCACGCTCTTCTGGAGTCTCGTCTGGTTGTAGGTCATATACCCCCTCAGACACAGAAGCCAGAGGACATATATACTCCACGCCATTAACAGTTGTAAGGTAGTCATACTTCCTCGCCTCCAGAGCCTTCGCCTCTCTGTTAAGAATACGAGCAGTCCCTATGCTATACTTACGGTCTCTATCTGGCTCTTCGCCCTTGTGAGGTGTATTGAGCCAGTAGTTCAACTGGCGACCAATGTTAATAGCCTCATTATGCTCGTATAACTCACGAGGATAAAACACTCTACAATCTGGCTTAATATATCTCGGAAATCTCCCAGAGTTGCCCTCATTGATATTGTGTATCCTCTCATAAGGAGTCTCCTCCGGTTTAGGAAAGGAGGACGATGGAACATATAGTGGAATGTTATTGCTACTAACAACCCACACCTTCTTAGTAAAGGTCTTACCATCTTCCCACATACTACCGATTACAAGTGTCTTACCCACCTTGACCTCGTCGCCCTTAGCATCCTTGACTTCCAGTTGCTTCTCCCAAGTCTGCCAGTGAGTAGCCTCTCCGTATTTGTGAGGATATTCTCCATTCACCAACTTCTCCACAGTAGGGTCAATACCAGTAGCCCATTTCTTACCATCGGCCAACGCCTTATTCTTATGATACATAACCCATTCGCCACCCCCTCTATGTCTGAGTTGCTCCCCATCAACTATCTTGTAGTCTTCTCTATCACCGCCAATCTCATCCATAAACTTCTTGTAGGCATCCAGATACTTCTCTGCTTGGATGCCCTTAAAGGCGTTCAATATAGTCTGACGAGGCCTATCCTTCTTAGCCTTCAATAAAGATGACAACTTCTCCTTTATAGCAATATACGCTGGATTGGATAAAGTCTTATTTTGCTTCTCTTCCTCCTCTAATATCTTGTCGGCATCATTACGAGCCTTCTTATATAACGGACTGACCGTTGATGGAGAGAAGCCCCTACCGATTTCATTGTCCTTGAGATGCTTAATAGCCGAGGCGAGTTTAGCCTTAGGATTATTCAGAGCAAACAAAAATAGACTCATATCACGCTCATCCTTCTCTGCGTAGTCTTCATAATCATTACGAGTTAGGTTATTTGTTTTTAACTCTTCCTCAGTCCATTCTATCTTCTTAGGAGGCTCTGGTGTAGAAACTATCTCATTCTTCGGAGCATTACGCTCATCGTGGAGAACCTCACCCGTATCCGCATCTACGAACTGCTTGGGCTTCTTCTTCGGCTTAGGAGCGGTGTCAGCGGGGGTTGCCTCTTCCGCTGATTTTTCTTTGGGCTTGACCTCAAGGCCTACTGGAGGCTCAGTCGCCAACGCAACATTACCAAAGTGTTCTAAGAGTTCTGCTGGAGTTTCAACTCTGGCTGGTTCTTCCCTCTTCTCCTCTACGGCCTCCCGAGCCTCTTGGACTTGCTCTTGGACTGCTTGGTTCTGAGGTTGCTCTTGAGCCAACTTCTTAGCCAACTTAGCAAGACGCTTAGCCATCATTGTAAGACGAGCCTCTTTCTGCTTCTGACTCTCCTTAGCAGTATTACCCTTCGTAAAAGGAACTACTCCATCCTTGAAATACTTCTGGATAAATGGACTTGCTCCATAGTCAGCCTCTCCTTCGCCCCCTTGGTCTGCGTTCGCAAGTTTCTTATAGTCAAACGCTTTCCACTGAGACATAGTTGAGTCCTTATGAGCCGGAGATGTCGGCTTTCTATACTGACCGGAGTGCTTCTTCTTATTCTCAGCCATCATCCGCTGGATAAACCCAGAAGCCTTTGATACTCCGGCAAGACCACCAGATAGTTTCTTCTTCTTCAACGAAGGTTTCATCATCATCGCATTCTTGAGTTTCGTCTTCATTGATGGAGGAACGGCTGGATTGTTATAGAACCCTTGGAGTATCTTCATATCCATATGAGCCAGAGTCCAAGGAGACTTTGCGTTAATCATACGCTTATCTTCGGCTATACCACCTCCTTCCAAATCGTGAAAGTGTAGGTTCATTCTATAGAAGCCGAAGATTATATGTGCGGAAACCCTTACACCCGCTTACCCCGGGCATAGGTAGATGAACCGAGTATTCAAACGATTTCGTTGGTCTGATGCGACTAAGTGGGGATGGACTTGTAATAGCAACTGGAGTGGAGTTGGAACATCGTTCAATATATCAATCCCGGTTCAAGAAGACATCGTATTACAAGGTATGGTATATAACCCAAAATGTAAGCAGATTGAAGTTTGGGGACATTACGCTCCCGATAAAAATATACCGTCTATATATAATGACATCCAGAGTCCGGAGGGAACATCTCGCAATGGCCGACAGTCGTGCTATGGAGGAACAGATGGAAAGAGAGAACCCCGTGAATGAGAAGACACTACTGGAAGACCGTTCTCATATGGAACAGACACGCAGACTATCGGGTCAAGGCCACTGTGGAGGGTCTGCGACTCCTTCTATGGGACTATCTATGTATCGTGGAGGTGGAACAAAGAAAGGACAGATGCGTCTAACCGCTCGTAGGGCGTATGAACCTCCTTCCGAGGCTCACGAGATGGGTCGTCATCTTGGATTACATCTACACCAACTCCACGGTGGAGCGTTCCACAAGGAGTTCGCAGAGGGTCTCCACGGTGCGGGTTTCTTTGACTCAATCAAGAGGGGGTTTGAGAACACTTTTGACCCTAACAAGAACGGAGTTTCTAATCTTGCTAATAAGGTCAAGAACGAGTTTGTCAATCCTAACTCAGTTCTGAGACACGACATCGCTCCTAAGGTCGCAAATGAGTTTACTGACCCTAACTCGGTTCTCCGTGGTAAGGTAATCCCCATAGGAGCACAAGTGGCTCAGTATGCTTCTCCCTTTATTGACGCAGTAGTCCCCGGTGCTGGAACGGCAATCAACTACGGATTTAAGGCAGCCAACTACGCCAACAAGGGTGCTAAGATGCTTGGATACGGCGACGAGCAGATGAGGGCTAAGCAGATGCTCGGTCAGAACAAGAAGGGTCGTGCGAGAAACAATGGTCCGCCACTACTCTCCGGCAATGTGAATGGTAATGTATCTGGAGGTATGGTTCATCCAAGAACTGGAAGGAAGATGCCTTCTCCGATGACATCCAGTAATCCCCTACGACTCAAGGGCGGTCAAGTCCGTCGTATGGTAGGCTCTGGAACGGGTGCTGGTATGTTAGAAGAGCCTATGCCTATGCCCGGCAACAACCTCAATCTGTCTGGAGGGGCTGATACGGGAGCGTATGAAGGCCAAGGCAAGGGTCGTTCTGCTCGTGCGTCCATCGTCAAGCGGGTTATGGCTGAGAAAGGCCTCAAAATGATTGAAGCCTCCAAATATGTCAAGGCTCACAATCTATATTAGATATTCGTAGCATTTTTAAAATGTTTAGAATATATATAGGATGTCTGGATACGGCACGGCCAAGTTTGAGACAAACGCACTTAACTTAGGGTTTCCTACTGCGTTTGCGAAAGACTATGCGAGATTTGGCTCACCCGAGATGTTTGCTCCCGAGCGACCTATCTCGGGTCTTGACAACACTGTCGGTAATGACTTCCAAGCACAATGGCACGAACAGAAAAAGAGAGATGCGGACTATATGGCGAATGCTAAAGTGCGTTCAACTCACAATATGAACGCTCGTGCTTTCTCGTCCCCCCACGGATACTACAACCTACCTCCACCCGTGTTAGGTCAGAGACGCTTTGCGAACGCCTCTATGGGTTCTATATATAGTCATTCAACGAGAGACGACCAGCCTTCTAACAACGCTCCTTTCCACCTACGGGAGGACTCTCATTCATCCTTTCCTTCTGTCCCAAGAGCCAAAGTAACGGAGGAACTCATTGGAGGTGTTCTACGCACTTCCGCCGGTCAGAGACACGGTAAGAAGGCTCTGGATGAGCGTATCGGGCAACTCAACGCTATTAATGAGGCCAAGATGACCTTTCTGTCAGATGGTAATAGCGGTAGGTCAAATACAATCACTCCTTTTGCGGGAGCACAAGGCACTCTGGATACGGCTCTTACATCCGCTCCTCTCGTAGAACTCGCCAATCTCTTACAGTCTATCAAGAACTCTCTTTCAGCAACTGGAGGCCGTGATGTGTCCTTCCGTGAGGTTCTACAAGACTCTACGAAGGCCTTTGCCCTTATGGTTCGGATGGCCGTTAATAACACGGCTTCGGATATTGCGAATGTGCTTGAGTTTATTGAAGGCACTTCGGCTGGAGACGGTATAGGTCAGATGCTGGAGTATCAGCAAGAGCAAATGGAAGGAGGAGTAGATGGTGATGATGATGTATTCTATGTGGCTCGTCTAACTCAGCAGATAGAGTGGTGGGGCAACTGTGTAAGATACTTGAAGAAGATGATTGAGGTCTCTGAACTTCCTCCTCAAGCCAGACTTCAGACTTCTAACGCCCTTATCAAGTCTCTCGGGTTCGCTAAACTCGTTAGAAACTCAGAGCAGACCTACAAGACTGGCGTTGTCCGTGATGATGACTTCATTGACTCAACTGGGTATGTGAATAACCCTCAGAACTTACAGAGGGCACAAGACCTACAAGCAAGGGCTGGACGCTCTGGTGCTTTCATCAATCCGGGTCCGAGACTACCGGGAAGCCGGAGACCAGATAATCCCTACGCCTCTGTATTCGCTCCAAGACCTCCAAGAGGCCGTGATTATGACTCAGAGACCTTCTCCACACAAGCACCCCGTCGTGAGGATACTCAGCACGGCTACTTTGGAGAAGGTGGGGCGAGGTTCTCAGCCTCAGCACAAGAACCCTACGCCTATGGCTCTGGAGAGTTCCTTGACCGTTCTGGAGGCCGTCCTCGTGCTTGGGCTGGAGAGGAGGCTCTCGCAGAGTATGGTGAAGCACCTCCGGATGAAGATGCTATTATAGAAGCACGGCAACAAGCGGGGTTGGAGGGGGTTGAGGATGGCGATGAAGATTTGGGAGACGGAGAGGATGCGGAAGGTGCTTTCCCCGCACCTCCTCCAGCACTCGCCTTAGCATCTCGTAGAGACCCAGAGACTGGTGAGTATAATGTGGTTGCTCCACCCCGTCCCGGAGCGAGTTCCGCTTCATCCGCTCCTCGTGGAAGAGCAGAGCCAAAGCCTTACAAGGAGTCTGATGTTCCTCGCACTATCCCAGAACTAAGACAGTTTATTCAGATGCTACACGACAGACACGGATATAATCAAGCCATATACAAGAAGGCTGGAGCAGACCCTAAACCTCGCTCAGTTCGTGTGAATACAATCGCTAAAATGAAAAGTGCTGGTCTATTATAGATATGAGTTCCATACTCAAACAGAAGAAATACCCTTCTCAGTATCCAGAGGATGCCGTGAAGGTTCTTAATGCTATGTCATTTAGTAAAGGGGCTTCTATTAAGATAGTAGGCTCTCAAGCACTTCAATCCCAGCAATACGCCGGTGATTATGATGCCTACGAAGTTGTCTCCGTGAAAGGCGATAAAGCGTCGGCTCTCAATGAACTCGCAGAAGGCTTCAAAGACATTATCCGTAGCCTCAAAGCACTAAAGAATGTATATATTGGAGATATTAAATCGGGAGTTATTGAAGATTGGAAAATCGTCGGACTTCGGAAGCCTACAACAAAAGTTGAAAGCCTACGCAAGGCAAATATAATATCAGACCGGGAAGCCTTACACGCCCTTACCCTTCTCAAAGGCTCTAAACTCAAGGCCAAGCAAGAACTCAAGTTTCATATAATCCGTTGGACTCCAGAAGAAATCCTCAAAGGTTCTAAGACCCTCAGAGATGGACGCACTTACACCCTACAAGAAGCCTTCTCATCCCCTACCATTACTAAGTTGGATGTTATAGCCTTAGTGGATAGGCGTTATACAGAGTTCTCTATTATCTATGAGTTCCGTCTTGGCTCTACCATTCTCAATGAGGATGTAATAGACCCAGAGAAATCACTCAAGGAGTCAATCAAGGCCTACCAAGAGGAGGGTAATCAGTTCAAGGTCATCAAACGAAAGTTCTCATTAGCCAAACTCAAAAACAATAAATCAGCACTCAAGAAGTTTAGCACTATCCTAAACTCAGAGACTGGAAAACTATATACCCTATATTCAGATGTTAAGACTCTGGCAGACCTTATGGAAGACCACACCTTACCAGAACACAACCTCCGACAAGCCTTCAACGACTTCTCCGAGCGACTCAGAAGTATCTACGCCAATGACATCCACCTCAAGGATAAAAAGGACTTACTCCTTCAACTACGCTCCACCAAGAACCTCAGAGAGATTGAGAAACAACTCTTCAATCATCTCCAACAAGCCACCGAACTCAGAGGCGGATACTCTCCGATAGACCACTGAAAAGTAGGTAGTATCATATACGATTTTAATAAGTGTTTCTAACATTTTGTAAAATCTCCGGGTTAGGGTAGAATGCCGAGTCTGTCCTTTGATAAAGTCAAGGGTGCTAAGCCAATCGCCATTGTGAAGGGTGGAGAGTATGATGGCCGAGTTCTCTATATCCACGAAGACGGACATAAGGGAACGAAGCCGAAGTTGGAAATCAATCCGAACAACTACGCAACCGAACTCAGAGACCTCAAGCCCCAAGAGAGAACCAAACTCGTCGCCCGGCTACAAGAGGCTCACGCAAAAGGACTTGCCTCCGACCAACTCATCGGTGAAAGCACTCTTGGAAGACAACTCTACGACCGTATTATCGCAGACTCTGCGAAGACTACGAAGATTGATATTCCGGACGACGGTCAGTTTCAGTTAGTTCCGTCTCCAGACCCAGAACGCCGTGAGGTATTCTATATTGCTGGAGCGTCTGGCTCTGGTAAGTCGTATATAGCAAAAGGCATAGCCGAATGTTATAAAAAACTGTTCCCAGACCGAGAAATCTATCTAATCTCTAAACTCCAAGAGGACGCTACATTAGACCAAGTCAAAGACCTCAAGCGTATCAGCATCAAGACACTTATTGATGACTATCCTACTCTGGAAGAGTTTGAGGACTGCCTTGTCATCTTTGACGACTACGATACATTCACCGGCGATGCTGAGAAAGTTATACACAAGTTAATAGATGACCTCGCCACTATGGGTCGCCATACTCGGACTACTATGTTGTGCTTGTCCCACTACCTTACAAACTACAAGAAGACCCGTCTCCTCCTCAACGAAGCAACCCATATTATCGTATATCCAATGGCGACCTCATTCCACGCCCTCGGCTACTTGCTAAAAACTCATGTAGGTATGACAAAGGATGATGTGAGAGACCTCAAGAAGTTAGGGCGGTGGGTTTGCGTCTATAAGAACTACCCCCAGTGGCTTCTCTCCACTCAACACGCCAGAGTTCTCAACGGGTAGAGCCTTCTTCTTCCTTGGCTTCTTAGTCCCGGTATGCTTCGTTAGACACTTATCACAAAGATACAAGTCTGTTCCATCCCTATCTGTCGGGTCTGCCCCCCACCATTGTAAGAGATTAGATGTGTCATCGCATCTCCTACAAAGCACTAACTTACAATGACTACATTGAGAACCATCATAATCACTTAGCGTCGTTTTGGACTTACACTTACCACACTCCATATATATAATAGACTGTAATAATCTTTATGTATCCGATACGGGGTTGCGGGGTAAGGGCGGGTAAGCAAAATCTCTGATGTTTCCTCCCAGACCCCCAAAGAGAGAAGAGGTGTAAGCGGAAACCCCAACCCCGTAGCCCCTATAGAAGTTATGGAATACTTGGCGGAAACTCTTACACCCGCTTACCCCGAAAAGGTTGCCTCCAAAGTAGTAAGCATTCTCTCCAACTTTTCTATAACTTGGTCTAATAGTTCTGTGAGTTCTTGGTTCTTGGAGAGTTCCCAGCATATCTTCAACATAGTATGTAAGCCTTCCAGTTGTTCTATGAGTTTGTCTGGATTAATCCTCGGCATCTATTATAATGGAGACATACTTGGCCTCGGCTGGAGTTTCAACTGGTTCTATAGCAATATTATTCATAGCCTACAAAGTGTGGAGTGCTATTAGAGGTCATCGTCTGATAAGTGATTGTTGTGGGAAGGTCTATGAGGTTGGAGTAGATGTTCGTGATATGCCTCCAACTCCCCCAGTCCCCGGAGAAACTCAAACTCATCAGATTTCTTCGCCTCCAGAGGAAGTGTCTTCGCAAAGTCTGACCGTATCCGCTCCAAAAGAGCCAGAGCGTCCTCCGGATTTAAGAAAAGCATCATCTGTCCGTAGGCATCTGCCCCAGCGAGGCTCGGCGGTAGTGTCCGCTCCCGTATCACTTGCTCCATCCACCGCTGAGTCCAAGCCGTCTGATGTTGAGTTGGCGGATGGTTCAGTATCTTCCTTGCCTCCGATTTTGTTAGGGTAAGTTTTTCTGGTTTGAACTTAGGAAGCACCTTTTCTTTGACTTCCTTAGGAGGTTTCTCAGCCTTTGGTTGCTTCTTCTTTAGCGGATTGCCCCACTCACTCATTCTATCTATACACTATATATAGAATGTCTAAACAAGGCTTAGGACGCATTAAGGATACTCCTTTGTCAGATAGTGATATAAGACGCATCCTCGGTAAAGATATTAAGATTATTACATACCCGGACTTGGCTAATATGAGTTCTATTGATGAGTGCTTTGATAGTAAGGGGCGTTGTATTATGTTATATCTGACTCAAAGTGAGACATCGGGTCATTGGATATGTATGCTGAGGAAGAAGGACGGGATTGAGTATTTTGACCCCTATGGAGAACCTCCGGAGAAGGCACTCCAGAATGTTCCGCAAGATGAGAAGGAAGCCTACGGAGAAGCAGAGCCTTACCTCACGAACTTACTCAAGGCTTCCGGTCAGAAGGTCATCTACAACCAGTATCCTTTCCAGAAGGACAAGGAGAATGTCAATACTTGTGGTAGGCACTCTGTAGTTCGGTGTTTGTATGCCCCGGATACGCTTACAAAATACAAGGCGGTTATGGACGCAAGTGGTATGTCTCCCGATGACTTTGTATCGGCACTAACCGCACCGAAGATAGGAAGGTAAATAATATTCCTCGTGAGTATATAGAATGATGGCTCGGTTTAGTCAGAACAGTAGTGTAGAAGCAATCGGCGACTCAAGAGACCCCGATATTCTCTACTATAACGCAACTATCGTCAATAACACGACTGACGACACGAAGAACGGCCAAGCAAGACTTGACCCTCCTATCCGGTTCAACGAGACCCGTGATACGCCCCTTATCCGTGATGCGAGTAGATATCAGTTTTCTATTATTCGTTTCGTGATGAATGGAGGCAATAAGGACTTACCTCTCTTCATTCCTCAGATACAGTCTGCTACGGGTCAGACAGACCCTAATCTAACAGAGTATGGTGTGGGTATTACGGCAAATCTCAGCCAGATAGGCACGACCCCTACGAACTGGGCTTGTGCTCCTCCGCTTACTTATGTAATCTACCAGCCAGAGACAGTCAATCCTATTTTAGCCCCAGTCCCTCTCCCTCCAGCGTCTCCTAACTATGTAGGTGTATTCAACCCGGCTAATCTGTATATCCCCGGTAATATTGTGTATTACACTCCCGATGATACATACTACTCTTACAATGGTCCGATATTCAACAAGGCAGTTCCTCCAGTTCAGTTAAATCCGGTGATTACTGTTCCTCCGACACCAGCCCCTACGAACACCCTATACTGGACTCCAACCTCAGCCGAACTCGGTCGCCCTCAGAACTTATCCACGAAGTATTACTGGGTCTATACTTACGACTGGTGGCTGACCCTTGTAAATGAGGCTCTTGACAATGCGAACTTAGCCGTCTATCAGACTTACTCAAATCTTGCTCCTTTCGTTGGAGTCAATCCCGCTCCGGCTGGTGCTACGGCGTATGCGACCTTTGCTCTCTGGAAGGAGGTATATCCTTCTCCGCAGATGGTCTATGACCCTCAGTCCTTACTGTTCTCTATCTACTTCCCGACAGTATATGACAGTTATTCATCTGGAACGCCTCCCTCATTCCAGTTATACTTCAATGTGAATATGGAGGGTCTCTTCTCTAACTTCCCTAATAACTACTATAACGATGGCGTAGGTATTCCATTCCCGTATCCTCCTACGACACCCGTCATCGTCCCAGATGGATATGCGAACGCCATCCTTGCGTATCCCATTGGAGGCAGTCTATTAGGTCTTAATGTGATTACGAATGCTTCTCTACCAGTTCCTAATGTAGCCCCGGCGTATGTTGGAAACTGGCTGAAGATGACACAGAACCTCCTATCCACAAGCACCCTCTGGTCTCCGATTGACTCCATTGTATTTACCTCAGCCTTACTCCCGGTTCAGAACGAGGCTACTGCTCCTCCAAATGTCCTCGGCTCTAAGAACACTGGTATATCGGCGGCGACGAGTAAGTCAGCCTTCACACCTACGATTACGGATGTGGCTCTGGATTTGTCAGCAGACCCAGCCGGTTATAGAAAGATGATTTACTACGCCCCTTCGGCAGAGTATAGAATGTGCGACTTCCAGAACTCTAAGTTTGACATCCGCAATATTGATGTTCAAGTCTTCTGGAGAAATCGTCTGGATAATCAACTCTACCCGGTCTCTATGTTTAATCTCTCCAGCGTTTCCATTAAGATTATGTTTCGCAAGAAGGAGTATTCCGCTAAGTCTGAGCGTGGTTCATACTAGTCGCCCTCCCTCAACAACTCAAAAACGAGCAACATTGTCGCCCGTTTTTTATTTGTCCCGGTATAATATAAGATGAGTGCCGACATCCAGAAGGAAGCCGTGTTTGACGACCGCATCGTTCAGAGCCGTCCCCGCTACGCCGTTGAGAAAGGTGCTCTATCCCTTACTAACGCTCCTTTTAACGCAATCGCTGCGACTGCCTCACAGATGACCTTTAATGTGTATGTTCCTTCTGAGAATGTGTTCGTTGATAGGGCTTTGCGTTGGTCTGCGACTGGGCGTTTCCAGATGACAGTTACTTCTCCGGCCTCCGGCACAACTGCGGGAGACCCCATCGTAATCCCCGGTCTTGACTTTGCGTGTTCGTCATTTCCCCTCAACTACCTCTGTCAGACGATGACGGCCACCATTAACGACACTACGGCCGTGATTAACTCCCAAGATGTTCTGCTTGAGGTGCTTCGCCTAACTGACTACAAGAAGAACTTGCTCCAGAGAACTTGCCCTACGATGCTGGATAAGTATCAGTCCAACTACCTTGCGACTGGTTCAGTGAATAACCCTCTCAGTGGCTATGCGGATGCGGTGAATGACGATGTGGTAGGCAACGGCTCTTTCCTCGGCTTCAACTTCACGGACAACACCGGCTCAGTCCTTGTAGGCACTGCGTCTCCGGCTTACGCTGGTGCTTCGTTTGATATGGCGAACGGTGTCCCCACTTGGCCTTCAACTACGACAACGGCTCAGACGGTGGTTCTCTACTTCGCCATCACAAGCACGGAGAAACTGGTTCTTTCTCCCTTCGTGTTTGCGGACGACTGTGAGTCCGACACGGGTCTCTTCGGCATCAATAACATCCAGTTAGTGATGAACTTCAAATCCACGGGTCAGAGTGGCTCTCTCCGTGTTCTCAAGACGCTCGGCGACCAAGGCACGAACAATGTAATCAGTAGTGTAGTCTTCAACTCTGGTGCGTCTGGTGGTGTCTGGGCTAATCCCGCACTGAATGTTCAGTTCCTCACTCCTTCTCTGGATGTGCCTCTCCCTCCCAAGAGCGTTGTGCCTTATATGGAGTTCCCTCGTTATATTACACAGTCTCAGAACGGCTCTATCAACGGCTACGGCAGTCCCAACGGCTTCGTCCAGCAACTCCAGTCTCAGACAATCACTCTTCCCCAGATTCCCGACCTACTGATAATCTATGTGAAGGCTACACAGTCCGGCACTGCTCCCGACCCTACTGACCCTTCCTTCTGCGATGCCTACCTCCCTATTGCGTCTCAGTTCAACTCTTCAGTGAAGAACCCTCTCTCCATCAACTTTGACAACTTCTCTGGTCTGCTCTCTTCCCACACTACGGAGGAACTCTACCAGATGTCCGTCAGCAACGGCCTTGAGATGGACTGGAATCAGTGGAGCGGTCTTGCTCGTAGTCAAGCCGGTATTCCCGCATCTACGGCGAGTGCTACAACTTACCCCGCCTATGCGAGTGGTGCTTGGAGACCCCTCACGGGTGGCTTCCTTGTCCTCAAGCCCTCTAAGGACATTACGCTCCAGTCCGGCCAAGCCCCTTCCCTTGTCGGCAACTTCACTCTCCAGTTCAACTTACAAGTGGTTAATACTTACCCCTTTGCGGTTCAGCCTACTCTGTATGTCATCACGGCGAACAGTGGCTTCTTTGAGTCCATCCGTGGCTCATCCCGTATCATCAAGGGCGTTCTCTCCGAGCAAGACATCATCTCCGCTCCCGTGGCCTCTGCTCAGACACACGAGGGTCTCCGCCGTCTTGTTGGAGGCAAAATCTCCTTCGGCTCTCTTGCGAATGTGTATCACAAGGCCAAGGAGATTTATGAGAAGACAAAGCCCGTTGTGTCGGCAATCAAGAACGCCCTCCCGAGCGAGGGGTATGCGGGTAAGGCCAAGGGTGCTTTGGGTGCGGTAGGCTACGGCACGGGTGCTGGTAAGAAGGGTCTCTCCGCTCGTCTAATGTAAGAAGCGTGTAAGCGGGTGTAAGCGTTTCCGATGAAATATCTAATCTTTGTGCTTAGTAAGGACAGAGGTAAGATAAAATAAAACACAACAGTATATAGAATGTCCGGCGTAACTGACCTCAAGACGGCAACTGGTAATGCTATGACTGGAGAGATTACCTTAACAACGACACAACCGGCTCTCCTCGGTATTAGTAATACTCCGGGTGCTCCTTACACGATTAACTTCGCTCCAGTTGCTGGAGGAACTAATACAGTTGCTGGTAAGAATGGAGATGTCGTATTTACTGCTCCCGACGGGTGTCTGAGTTTCACTCCAGATGCTATAAGTTCAGCAGTTAAGTTTAATGCTTACAACTCTACCTCTAACACATCTGGTCTTGTTGCTAATAACATAAGTGGGTCTCTTGCTTGGGCTGGTGGTGGTGGTCCTCCAGCAGTATCAACAGTAGCCTATGCGGTTGGTGCGGTCGTCATATATTCCGGTTCAACCTATGTGTGCTTAGTCGCTCAGCCCATAGGCTCTGCTCTCCCCGTAAATGGAGCGAACTGGCAGAGCATCGGTGGAGGAGGTGTTGGTGGAGGCAACTGGTCTTATAAAGGTGCTTGGGTTGCCTCAAACGCATATGTAGTAAATGATGTAGTAGTAAATCCTACTGGGAGCGATGCCTCTTTTGTTATGTCTATAGCGTCAAGTAATATACCAGCATCAAGTAATGCTCCTTGGACTACTGCGGGGCAGTCGGCGGGTTGGCAGACAATCGCCAATGATGCTATTGTAGGATATAATCAAGGAACGAGTGCGACTGACCCTAACTACACGACCATATTGGCTATGGAGGCTATAACTGGTTCTCCTCCACCAGCAAATCCGGGGAGTAATGGGGACTACATCTGGGCTGTTATAAATAACGATGGAGACCTATACGGCGATTTCTGTGCGGGTAGGTTTGTAGTAGCGGGTATTAACAGTGGATTAACCCCCACTGGAAGTAATACTCTCCCTTTCATTACTACAACGGGGACTGGTTCAAATATCCAGATGTCCGTCAATGGTGGAGGAGGCCAACCCGTCAATATTGTAGGTGGTCTAACTGTAAATGGTGTTCCAGTGGCTACTGGAGGCAACTGGTCTTGGAGAGGTGCGTTTAACACAACGGTCGCAACGGCCTACGCCCTCAACGATGTAGTGTTTGACAGTGTCAATGCGACTCAGACTTACATCTGTATTCTCGGCTATACAACGACTGTTCCTACACCTACTGCCCCTTCGGCTAATGCTACGAACTGGCTACTCTTCGCTACACAAGGGGGGGCTGGTGGGGCTTCCATTACAAATGGAGGTTCTACACTTGCTATTGACGCAACTGGCGGTCTAACATTCACAACTCCTAACACGGCTAATAACACTAATGTTGTTAATATTTCTACTGTAGTTCCTACGACTACACCGGGTGTGGATGCTGGTGAGATAAGCATAACAAGCGGTGCTAATACAACTCTTTCAAGTGCGTTAAACACTACTATTGAGTCAATCGGAGCAACGGGTCAAGTAACCTTAACTGCTCCCGGTAAAGTCAATCTTATAAGTGCCGGTAGTATTAATGCTGGTAGTTCAGTGGCTCAGTATTCTGACGGTAAAGTCTTGTTTAACACGGATGCTTGGAACGACCAAGCGGGTTATTTACCGGGTTCAGTAGTTCAAGTATCCGGTGTTTCGTATGTAGCCCTCAACGATATAGCCCCGAATGCGGTTTCACCCTATAACCCCACACCGTCTGCTACTCCGGTTGATTGGCTTCCTCTCGGCGGAAATGCTGGTGGAGGTATTACTGGTATTACGATTAATGGAGGCACTGCGTATCCTACATCTGGTAATACGATTAACTTCCAGCCCGGTAATGGTATTGTTATGTCTAACACGGGTTCTAACATCATTGCTATATCAGCATCTCCTCAAGGAAGCGGAGCGTATCTAACGAGTAATGCTAATACTTGGGAATGGCTCGGCTCTAACACTTATACTGCTACAGAAGGCGTTGTTTCTTACCAAGGCGGATTGTATGCGAATATTCTTGCTCCGTCAAGTAATGTCCCTCCTTTTGGGGCTTCTAACTCTACGACACTGTGGGCTGGATTAGCACCCTCTCTATCTATAGGGCTTTCTAACATATCTCCTCTTCAGCCTTCGGCATCTAACGCATATACATATAGTCTCATCCAAGGCTCTAATAGTAATATATCAATCACAAGCCCCGCTACGGGTCAGATTGCTCTAAATGCTGATATCGGGTTTTCGTATCCCGGTGGAACTGGTCCTATAGTCGGTCCAGCGGGTCTCTTCTCTTTTCAGTCATCCGCAAGTAATATAACTATTACAAGTCCCTCTGCTGGTGTAATAGACCTCAATGTGGATGCTCCCGCTATGAACTATGGAAATATATGGACGGCTACTGGAGTATATCAGATTGACGATGTTGTCTTGTGGGGTGGCTTCAACTGGATTGTTTTAGTGGCTACGACTGCGGGTCAGAGTCCTTTCACAACACCGGCATCTTTCCGTGAGATAGGAGCAGTCCCAACTGGCTTAGCATCCGTCCAGCCTCCCAATATGGTTGCTGGAGTAATACCTCAGAATGTTAATGCTGGAGTATCTGCCGTGGATGCTTGGGCTACTGCTAATACCTATATGAAGGGCAATACTGTATGCTCCGATATTACTGGTGGTATGTTCCAAAGCACTACAAATCAGAACACGAGTAATGACCCCGCTCTGGATACTACGGGTGCGAACTGGGCGTATGCTGGAGTAGCCCCACAACTCCAGAACAACCTTATAGCATACGGGAGTAATGCTACGGGAGTATTAACTGGTAATATAGCAACGCCCAGTGGCGGTAAGGCGGATATGTATGATTTCTTACAAGTAATGACGGCACTTACACCCTCATCTGGTAATAAGGGTGGATGTCATATGACCTATAATGGAACTGGAACTATTAGTTATACTGGTGGCTCTAATGCTGAGTCTTTAGTTGGAGTCCAACTTTTTGACAGTGGAACATCCAATGTAGTATCCTTTTCAGCACCTTACATTTTCCCAACACCCTATCCTATTGGAAACTCTGGAGGAGGGTCAGCAACCTTCCCGATTAATGCGAGTATCATAACCCCGGTCAATAGCAACGCAACGCAGACCTACTCATTAGCAATCTTATACGGCACGACTCAATCTCCTAGTGGAGGGCTAAACGGTGTTTCATCATCTCTCACCGGTTCTGCCTCGTATTTATTCAGTAGCCAGACATCCAACTTATCTCTTTAGTGCGTTTTTTTTGTAAGGCTTTAATATAGAATGTCCGTAGCCAATCTCAACACGAATGGGACTCTACGGTGTAAGACACTCGTTCTTGATGGAACTACGGTTGCTCCTTCGGCTCTTGGAACGACACTACAAGTAGGCACGGGTGCTCCTCAGTCTGGAGCAATCACTCTTGCTGGTTCAGTAGTTCAAGCCGGTTCTACATTTACATTTAGTGGTGCTGGTGGAGGCACTACGGTTCCGACACTCTGGTCTAATGCGAGTGCCTATGCGGTAGGTGATGTAGTGAGTGTGGGGTCTCTCGCAACGCCTACTGGAACTTTTATCTGTATTACGGCCGTTCCCATTGGTGCTCCTACGAACCCCGCTC
>Ga0209191_1000810_pt1 | contig 22416 bp, 32 predicted proteins | sample S_130626_EF_Meta_FD_187320 | JGI IMG/M metagenome (GOLD analysis project Ga0209191, IMG submission 187320) | Freshwater microbial communities from Lake Simoncouche, Canada to study carbon cycling - S_130626_EF_MetaG (SPAdes) (version 2) | ecosystem: Environmental > Aquatic > Freshwater > Lake ...
AGAAGATCGCAGAAGCCAAAGCCGTAGAAGCATTTGAGCGCCGTGTTGCTGAATTGATCAGCATGGGTGCCCAGGACTACGAAATGGCTCTGCGTTGGATTCACGAGGCAGAAGACACTAATGGTGATGACAGCTACTTGGCTTGGACTCTGGGCTTGCCTTATATGTACTTTAGTAAAACTGTGACACAGGAAGGTGTTTAATATGAAAGTGGTATATAACAATTTGCTAGGTGGTTGGTACATTGTGCGTGGCGCACATCAGACACCTATCAGCGGTCGCTTTGACAGTAAAGAATTGGCACTTGCACACCTGCGTAGACGTAACCCTTTTCATACCGGAATTTAAAATGCACATAAACGTAGACAACCTTATCAACAAATATGCAGAGATTCTGGACCGAGATCCCTTGGATCAAATGGAAGATACGCAGAGTATCCTGACTCGCTTTGCACAGGCATTGGCTGTAGAACTAGGTGAGATTGTGGTTGCAGATCCTGTCAAGGATGGCGTCCGCATGTACTTTGACGAGAAGATTGCTCGTTATGTAATCAAACGAAGTGTAGGGTTATAACTCTCAAAGAAAGGAAAAGCAAATGAGATCAACTTTTAGTAATTTAATTGGAAAACGCATCAATGGTATTCTGATCAATGATGCACGGGACTCATTTGCTTTTCGTACAACCGAGGGCAAACTCATGTCCTATTACACCGCGGGTGAATGCTGTAATGTAGTTTACATCAATCACCTGTCTGGAGTCAACATACTGGGTGATGGCAACCCATTTGATCTGCTTCGTGGTGCCTTGGTGTTGGAAGTTGAGGACAAGCAGTGGGTGGATGTTGTCAACGAGGACGAAGAGTCTTATGAAGTAATTGAAGATGGATTTTTTACTATCAAAACAGACCGTGGCTACATTGACCTAGAGGTGCGCAACGAGCACAATGGTTACTATGGTGGCCATGTTGGGGAAACTGATGCCTTGGTTGACATTGAAGAACTAGAACTTGTAACAGAGGACTTTTAATATGACTATTCCCAAGGTAGGTCAAAGTCAACTTGTGCATCAAATTGAGCAATTTCGTCTACAGGACCGGCGTGATGAAGATCATGTCAAGGTAGTAGAGAGACGCAAGTTTGATCAAATTGTAGCAGAACGTGTGTCAAGAAACCTTCGCTTGGGCCTAGACAAAGGTCAAAATATCGACATTGAATGTTAAAAAGGAGTATAGTATGCCTAGTGTATTTTTAGTTAGTGACACACACTTCGGGCATGCCGGAGTATGTAAGTTCACCCGTGACGACGGTGTCACAAAACTTCGCCCATGGACAGATCCTGCCGAGATGGACGAAGAAATGGTTCGGCGTTGGAACGAACGTGTACGTCCCAAGGACAAGGTTTATCACTTGGGCGATGTTGTTATTAACCGTAAGGCATTAAAAACATTGGCCAGGTTAAACGGAGACAAGGTCCTGATCCGTGGCAATCACGACATCTTTCCTGACACAGAGTATCGCGAATACTTCCGTGAGCTACGTGCATACCATGTGATGAACGGAATGATTCTTTCACATATTCCTATCCATACAGCCAGTCTGGGACGTTTTGGTGTCAACATCCACGGACACTTGCATGCCAATCGTGTAATGACCACAGACTTGTTCAGCGATGAGACCACGGTGGATACTAGATATCATTGTGTTTGCGTTGAGCAAACCGACTACACTCCCATCTTGTTTGAAGATGTTATTAAACGCATTGAAGCAGAAGGTGGTAGTGTGGGTTTTAAAAACGGCAATGGTCCCACAATGTAGTTGTTGACAACCTGGTGGTTTTATATTATAATTAACTTTTAATTGCAACGGCAGCTTGAATGGAGGAGCAAGGGACTCATAATCCCTAGGTATCGGGTTCGAATCCCGAACGTTGCACCATATTATCATGCAAGTACTAAAAACTTTACCTGCTCACGTTGGAGTAGCAGTCAGTGGAGGTCTCGACAGTTTGGTAGCCTTACACTGGCTTAACCAACGTCGAGATGTTGTTGCTGTTCACTACATTCATGACAGTGAGTTTGCGGATACTGAGCATGAGTTTGTGCGGAACTTTTGCAGTGAATTCAACATTGTGTTGATCACTGCAAAACAGACGCCTACCAGTCAAGTAGGACTAAGTCGTGAAGAATACTGGAGGAACGGCAGGTATGAGTTTTTCCGAGGTATCCCTATGCCTGTGTGTACCGGGCACAATCTAGACGATGCAGTGGAGTGGTACCTGTTTACCAGCTTGCATGGTCAAGGTCATTACATGGAATACAGTCACGCCAATGTGGTGCGACCTTTCTTGACTACCAAAAAAAGCGAGTTTCGAGCTCATGCAGATAAGTATGTGTTGAAGTGGTTGGAAGATGAATCAAACAGCGATGTTGACTTTGCTGTGAGAAACCGAATCCGCCATGACATATTACCATTGGCATTACAGGTGAACCCTGGATTGTTTAACATGGTAAAAAGGAGGATTGCCGAACGTACACTAACCCAATGAGATTTTAACATGTTACACCTGATCAAAGACATAGCCGATAATTTTTTTAACTTTCTAAGCCAAGACCCAGTGAGACCCAGTATTCCTCACGCTCAACGTGTGGGACCCAATCGAGATGTATTTGTACTCAAAGAAGATCAAGAAGTCAAGGCCATCACCTGCGTAAGCTACCAAGACACCATACCCACCACAGAAAATGAATTGTTTGCTGAATCCGCTCAACCCACCGTTGCAGTATTCTACACCATATGGAGTTATGCTCCTGGTGCAGGCAGACAGTTGATATTTGACTCAGTAAAACACATACAGACCCGCCAAACAAATATACAGCGTTTTGTTACACTAAGTCCCAAAACTGAAATGGCCAAACGTTTCCACTTAAAAAACGGTGCTTGTGTGTTTAAAGAAAACAACGAAACTGTAAACTACGAATATATCAATAACCATGTGATTGACCTTCAAGGAATAATAAATGAAAACCAAAATTCAGCAAGCAGGTGATTACTCTCTGCACGTACAATTTGACTCTGTCGAAGTTACCGATGGAGTCAGAATGCAGTTTTGCACTCTTGACGATTCTGCAAGATTTCCAGAAGAAGCTCGTGTAAAACTTGATGTACACATGACCAAAGAAGAGTTTGCCTTGTTATGCCGAGCAGTTAATATGTTTGCTGTTTCTACATAAACACTAGCCCACTTAGGTGGGCTTTCTTTTGGCCGAAAATGCTTGACTTTGTATCTACTTTTTTGTTATAGTAGTGCATGAAAGAAAAATTAATTTTAGCCTACATGGATGTGGCATATCGTTTCGCTGAACTCAGCCATGCACGTAGACTGCATGTGGGTGCCATCATAGTCAAGGATGACAGGATCATCAGCATTGGTTACAATGGTATGCCTGCCGGTTGGGAAAACAACTGCGAACTAACTCAAGATGATGGTACATTGGTCACTAGGCCAGAAGTACTACATGCCGAGATGAATGCATTAATGAAGTTGGCCAAGAGTACAGAATCAGGAAATACCGCTAGTATTTTCGTTACTCATGCTCCGTGTATGGATTGTGCCAAAAGCATATATCAAGCAGGTATATTGGAAGTTTATTACAGCGAAGAATATCGCTCAAGCAACGGAATTGCATTTTTAAAACAATGCGACATTAAAGTAAGAAAGATAGATAAATGACAACAAACTTTGATAGCAATATTACAATCAATCTAGGAAACATGAGTACTACACTGGATGACTATAGTATATATCCTCCTAGCTTTAGTAATATCGATTGGACTACTACACCCCTACAAGCATCGTCATTGCCACAGACTATCACATTGTCTGGTGCGCAAGGCAGTATTGGGGGTTATACATTTACCAGCAGTGCCAGTGCTGGTTTATGGGGATCTACTTCTAACTCTGTTAAAATTGACCAAGACGGTATAGACTTAAAAGAAGGTACCGACATTAAAATCGGCAATCGCAGTCTAGTTAAATTTATGGAAACCCTGGAAGAACGCCTGGCTATATTGCAACCGGATCCGGAAAAATTAGAGAAGTTTGAGGCATTAAAACAGGCCTACGAACACTACAAATTACTAGAAGCTCTTTGTTCAGGTACACCACCAAAAGGACCTCCCAGTGTCTGATTTCAAAAGCAGTGAGGACAAGCTGTTGGAATTCTATGATGCCAAGGTCATCAATGAATCAAGGACCACCAAGAAAAGACATTATAGGTATTTCACGGATCCGAAAGATGCCAACATTGTAACTGATTCCAGAGACTCCTGGTATCGAGAACATGTACTAGATTACCCATCCATTGAATACGAACGAGTTCTGATTGTAGAAATACCCGAACCGGCCTTGAGTGAAATAGCTCACATGCACGAAAGGTTCTACAGTAGAACTGGATCCAGTAGTGAAATGGCCAGAATGATCGTGGAAAAAGAATGGCAAGAAAGTGATATCAGGCGACGAACTCCTGCAGTACAAGCCGCTTGGGAACAATACAGTTTGTTATTGCATTTGGCATCAAATGGCAAAGATTTGCCTTGACTAGTAATTGATATTCGTGTATAATACAAACAGTAGAAATCAATCCAAGCAGTTATGCATCAAATACAAGTCAACGATCAAGGGCAAATACCAGAAGCCATACTATGGTGTAAGAAACATGTCAACACAGGCAAGTGGTATATTCAAACAAATTGGCCTAATCCTGGGTTTGTGTTCTCTTTTGACAGCACACGAGACGCAACCTGGTTCGGTTTACACTGGGTACAATAAATAACGTATATGGATATTTTAGACTTAATCATCAACGCATTCGTGCTTTATTCTGCATTTAAGTTAGGCGAAGCATTTGCCTATATTAAACTAACGCAGGGTATTATATCATTAAAAGACCGAACAACCGAAACAATTGAAAAAATCGAAGGCGTCTTGACTGTGGAAAAAATTAACAATCAGTATTATGCATACATGAATGACGACTTTGTTGGGCAAGGATCGTCATTGGACGAAGTTCAGGAACTGGTAAAAAACTTGGTTCGCAAGGATCCTTCACGTTATTCATCACTTAAGGTCAACCTTAAAGATTAAGCCAGCCCAGCTTAAAGCAAATAAATAACTTATTAGAGGATTATAATTGGCCAAAGAAGAGAATTTACGAATTTCTGGCGTAGTGCACGAAGTGTTACCAAACGCCATGTTTCGTGTAATACTAGAAAACAAACATCAAATTATTGCTTACCTAGGCGGTAAAATGAGAAAACATGACATCAAAATCATCCAGGGCGACCGGGTAGAAATTGAAATGTCACCATACGATTTAAATCGTGGACGAGTAATTTACAGGAGCAAGTGAGTGGACATACGTCAAACCATCGATCTGTTAGAAGCCAAAAGCAAGAACACGCTGGAATTACTACGTCTACCATATTCTAAAACTGCACTAAGCCCTGTGCTCAGTCAAAAATCCTTGGACCATCACTTTTCAACATTGGCCAAAGGCTATGTTGATCGTTACAATGCAGGCGAAGGTGATCCTGTGTTCAACGAAGCAGGTGCGTTTTTACACAACATATTCTTTGGACAGTTTGCTGTACCTAAAACTGCCAATAAACCAAGTGGTCCAAGTCTTTCATTGATTAATAGAAAGTTTGGAGACTTTGAATCTTTCAAGGAGCAGTTTGTTAAAACTGCGATGAGTATACAAGGGTCTGGATGGATCTATCTATCCAAGTCAGGTGACATCAAAATTATTAAAAATCATGCCAAACGTACAGATATTGCTTTGCTAATTGATTGGTGGGAGCATGCTTGGTTTGACGATTATGGGACCAACAAGTCCAAGTACCTCAATAATATCTGGCGTATTATCAATTGGAACACAGTCAATTCAAGACTGTGACTCTACTAGTGTCTATATTAGACACTGGATTTTCTTAATAACTAATTATATGATATTTGGATTCTTTACATTATTTGTAGCCTTAGTCATCAGTGCTGTAGCCGCATACTACAGCATTGTGGGCCTTACTGCTATTTTCTCCGCGGCTGTTGTTCCTATCATTATCATGGGCGCCGCCCTAGAAGTAGGCAAACTCACTGCCGCAGTTTGGTTAAAAATGAATTGGGCACGGGCCAATTTCACTTACAAACTGTATCTTGTGCCTGCTGTGGCATTCTTAATGCTGTTAACCAGCATGGGTATCTTTGGATTCCTAAGCAAAGCACACAGTGATCAAAATTTAGTTGGTGGTGACGTGACTGCAAAAATTGCAGTCTACGATGAGAAAATCAAAACAGCAAAGGAAAACATTGATGCTAACCGCAAAGCACTCAAACAGATGGATGAATCAGTGGACCAAGTTATGGGCCGAAGTACTTCAGAAACGGGTGCCGATAAAGCCGTGGCTCTCCGTAGGGGCCAACAAAAGGAACGTGGGCGTCTCCTTGCTGAGATCGAAGCCGAGCAGAAAAAAATTAGTATTATCAATGAGGAACGAGCCCCTATTGCTGCCGAGGTACGCAAGGTGGAGGCAGAAGTCGGTCCAATAAAATATATTGCCGCCTTGATCTATGACGAAAGTGCCGATACAGGTATACTAGAAAAAGCAGTTAGATTTGTAATTATTATCATTGTGGCTGTGTTTGATCCCTTGGCCTTGGTGCTGATCCTGGCAGCACAACAAAGTCTACGCTGGCATCGAGAAGACCAAGAAGCACAGGCAAAAGAAGAAGAACTGGCCGCTGTTGCAGAACCTGCTTATGAACAGGATGATGGTCCGCTAACTGATGACCAAATTTCTCAAATTAGAGAATTAGTAGACCAGTTACCCAAGGAGGAAGCAATAATCAAAGATGAATTGTTTCCAGAACAAGAACCAATACCCGAGCCAGCGGTAGAAAAGTCTATTTTTGAACAACATCCGTACTTGAACAAGGAGTTTGCGCATTTCCAAAATCTAACACCAATGGTTTACAAACCAGAAGTCGAACCAGAACAAGAAATTGTACCGGAAGAAATTGTACCGGTCGTTGTACCTATATATAAAATAATAGGCAACGGTTATGTTGAGGTGGAAGGAAAAATGCTTCATAGTCGTGTACTAGTAGATCTTTATCCAGAAGTTGCCGCAGACATAGCTCGTAAGAAACTCAACACAGAATCAGAGCCGCAATTGAGTCCACAGGCAGACAATGAGCCAACACCCACCAATCCCAGCTTGGCCACATTTGGAGTTGAGTTTCCTGAGAACCCAACCAAGGGTGAAATGTTTTTACAGATCAGCACATTGCCTTCTAAATTGTTTAAATTTAACGGAAGTAGATGGATATCTATTGACAAATCAGTCACAGACTCGTATACTTACAATGAAGAATATTTACAGTACATCATCGACAGTATAGACAAAGGGCATGTTGGCCTAGATGACTTAACTGTTGGTGAACAAGATCAAATAACCCAATACCTCAAGAAAAATGCCTAGTCAATTTATTACACCACCAGACCATTTACCAAGCAAACAAAATATTTTAATTGTCAATGCACTAGAAAGCGAATTGGCTACACTGGTGCTATGGTTGAAAACAGTACCCGACGAATATGACATTCATTTGTTTCACAATGAAATGCCAGAAACAGATTGGGTAGTTGATGTTGCTAAACAAGCAAAACACATTGTGATAGCAAAAATTGACGAGGACAGAATGCATGACAGTCTTAAAGAAGTCATACAAGATCGAGCAGAATCGGTATCGCGCTTTGGTGCCAACGCAGATTATGCAGATTTAATTCAATTTTTTCTAACAAACAAACAATTAACAGTATAAATATATTTGTATACGATGCCTATTAGGGTTGTGTACAAATATTCTTGCTTAAACAAAGGAGAAAACAATGAGCAAACATGTCATCGGTATCGACCTCGGTACCACAAATAGTTGCGTTTCTATTATCGAAAATGGAGTCGCCAAAGTAATTGAAAACAGCGAAGGTGCACGTACTACACCATCAGTAGTGGCATACACCGCAGATGAAATATTAGTAGGAGCAAGCGCACGTCGCCAAGCAATTACAAATCCCACAAACACAATCTATGCTTCTAAACGCCTGATTGGACGTAAATTTTCTGAACCGGCTGTGCAGAAGGATATCAATCTGATGCCATACAAGATTGTCCAGGCTGACAATGGTGATGCATGGGTAGAGGCACAAAACAAGAAGTTGGCGCCACCGCAGATTTCAGCGGAAGTATTGCGCAAGATGAAAAAGACAGCAGAGGATTATCTAGGACATGAAGTTACACAAGCGGTTATCACAGTTCCTGCATACTTTAACGACAGCCAAAGGCAAGCCACTAAAGATGCTGGCAAAATCGCAGGCTTGGAGGTACTTCGTATTATCAATGAGCCTACTGCGGCAGCTCTTGCTTATGGTGTTGATAAAGCTGATAAAACAGACAGGAAAATTGCTGTTTATGATCTTGGTGGCGGTACTTTCGATGTATCGATCATTGAAATTGCAAATGTGGAAGGTGATAAACAGATTGAAGTACTAAGCACCAACGGAGACACATTCCTGGGTGGTGAAGACTTTGACCAACGTGTCATGGATTTCTTGATTGACGAATTCAAACGAGACAACGGAATTGACCTGAGCAAAGATGTTCTTGCTTTACAGCGTTTGAAAGAAGCCGCAGAAAAGGCCAAGATTGAATTGTCAAGTAGCGCACAAACTGATGTCAACTTGCCATACGTTACAGCAGATGCCACAGGCCCCAAGCACATGAACATCAAGTTGAGTCGTGCCAAACTAGAAAGCCTGGTTGATGAACTGATCACACGCAGTATCGAGCCTTGCAAAACCGCCATGAAAGATGCTGGTGTAACAGCCGGTGACATCGACGAAGTTATCTTGGTTGGTGGTATGACACGCATGCCTAAGGTACAGGAAACTGTAGAGCGATTGTTTGGTAAAGCACCACGCAAGGATGTCAATCCTGACGAAGCAGTGGCCGCCGGTGCCGCTATTCAAGGCAGCGTGTTAGCAGGTGATCGCACAGATGTTCTACTGTTGGATGTAACACCATTGAGTATTGGTATCGAAACCATGGGTGGCGTTATGACCAAGTTGATTCAAAAGAATACAACTATTCCAACCAAGCACAGCCAAATATTCTCAACTGCAGATGACAATCAGCCTGTTGTCACTATCAAAGTGTTCCAAGGCGAACGCGAACTGATCAAGCACAACAAGATATTAGGCGAATTCAATTTGGAAGGTATTGCACCTGCACGTCGTGGCCTACCACAGATTGAAGTTGCATTGGACATTGATGCCAACGGCATCATGCATGTTAGTGCCAAAGACAAGAGCACTGGTAAAGAGAACAAAATTACCATCAAGGCCAACAGCGGACTCAGTGATGCAGAAATTGAACAAATGGTCAAAGACGCAGAACTCAATGCAGAAGAAGACAAGAAAGCTGTCACGCTTATTAATGCACGTAACAATGCAGAAGGTCAACTCAATCAAGTGCGCAAGGATCTTGCCGAGCATCGTGATCAACTCAAAGAAGAGGACATCACAAAAATTGACACAGCATTGACCGAACTAGAGTCTGCTGTTTCCGGTGAAGATGCAGAAGCCATTAACACCAAGTTTGGTGCATTAATGGATTCATGTGGTGAGTTGTATCGTGTGAAATCTGAAGCCGATGCCGCAGCCGAAAAGGCCGCAGCCACACCGGAGTCTACAACAACAAAGGATGACAATGTTGTTGATGCAGAGTTCACAGAAAAACCTGCCAAACAGTAATCAGCTGGCCCGGGGGTGCCGATTCGGGCCCCCATTCATTAACTTGCTTATGAAAGGAGAATAAAATGACAGCAGAACGATTAGCATGGGACCTACGTCCTTATACAAAACTAAGTGTGGGACTAGATGAGTTTTTTGACGAACTGGCACGTATGAGTGCAGTGAGTCAACCAGATTCAAACTATCCACCATACAATATTATCAAATACAACGATGACACTTTTGCCATTGAATTAGCTGTTGCCGGCTTTGATCTTGATGATATTGATATTGATCTAGAAGGCAATCACTTGATTGTTTCTGGCACACACAAAGTACGTGATACACTAGAAACTACTTACATACATCGTGGAATTAGTTCTAGGAACTTTGAAAAGACTATCACGCTAGGCAATCACATTCAAGTGAATGGTGCTACCATGAAGAATGGTATGTTAACTATCAGCTTGGTGCGTATTGTACCAGACGAATTAAAACGTCGAAAAATTTCTATTACTACCAGCGAGTAATTAAATACCTGTGGGGACACAATCCCCACAGTTTAACTAAACAAATATTATGGCAACAGATTCAATTGTAAAAACCCGCACACGCACCGATGTCACAGAACCACCAAAGTTTCGTGTAATTTATATCAACGACGATGTTACCACCATGGAATTCGTTGTTGAAAGTATGGTAGCAGTATTTCATGTTGACAGAGATCAAGCAGAAGTATTGGCATTAAAAATACACGAAGAAGGTAGTGCTGTTGTTGCAGTATTACCCTACGAGATTGCCGAACAAAAAGGCATAGAAGTCAGCGTCCTGGCCAAGCGCCATGGATTTCCATTAGTAATCAAACTCGAGCCAGAAGAATGATATTCAATCACATTAAAGAACTAAAGTCTCAAGGACTTAAAATAGGTATTACATTTAGTACTTTTGATCTGTTACACTCAGGGCATGTGGCCATGCTAGCAGAAGCCAAAAATCATTGTGACTACTTGATTGCAGGCCTACAAACGGATCCAACCAAGGATCGCCCAGATACCAAAAATAAACCAATTCAAAGCATTGTTGAACGGCAAATAAGTTTAAGTTCTAACCGTTTTGTGGACGAAATAGTTGTGTATGAAACCGAGCAAGATTTAATTGATTTGATCTTGACATTGCCCATAGATGTGCGTATACTAGGAGTTGAGTATGAAGATACCAATTTCACAGGTCGCAATGAAGGCACTGGACGTGGTATACACCATATATTCAACAAACGGGATCATTCATTCAGTAGTAGCAGTTTACGCAAACGAGTGCATGAAGCAGAAGTCAACAAGGAACAAAAATGAAACTGTATCGGTTTAGAAGTTGGTTACGTAACTGGATCATAAATTTTGATCAAAGAGAAATGGATGAAGATGAAGCGGTGAATTCTATATCTCAATACGGCAGAAAGAGATCAAGATTAGCTATAGCAACTAGTCATGGCCCAGAATCATTTGATGCCGAACCAATTCGTCTCAGTATCTATTCTGCCAGCGGTGGCATGATTGTGGAAACCAAAACATATGACCGACAAAAAGATCGTCAGAATACACAACTGTACATTATCAACGACACCGAACAAATGGGCGAAGAATTGAACAAAATTATCACCATGGTCAGTCTAGGAAGATAATATGTCCACTTGTGTAATGTTAGATATTGAAACCTTGGGCACACACCCTGATTGTGTTGTGTGTACGTTGGGTGCAATCAAGTTTAATCCCTACAGCATGGAGCCACCCGGCCAGGGAATTTACCTGCGTCTGGATATTGATGAACAATTGGCCATGGGTCGTAGTACTTTAGACAGCACCATTGAGTGGTGGGGCAAACAAGATCCCAAAGTACGTGAAGAAGCCTTGGGCGAAGGTGATCGTGTGTCGTTGTCAGACATGCGCAAAGACCTGAACAAGTTTTTGGTAGGTGTTGAACATATATGGGCACAAGGACCAGCCTTTGATATTGTGATCCTTGAGGACCTATATAGGCAAATGTCGTGGCCTATTCCGTGGCATTTCTGGCAAATTCGTGACAGCAGGACCTTGTTTGGTGTACATGGAGACCCTAGAGTAGCAGGCAGAGATCAAGCACACAATGCCTTAATGGATTGTTTTTACCAAGCCGAAGCAGTACAAAAGGTCTACAATCAAAACAATATAAGACCTAGACTACCAGCTTGATAGCCAAAACCGCCTGGTGCGGTTTTTTTATGGCCGTACTTTCAAGCGGGTATCCTAAAAGGGTTATGTATAAATAACTTATACCCCTTTTAGGAATTAACGGATGCCAACATCTTTTGAAAAATACAGCGACATTCTGCTCGAAGCATACCAAAGTAACAGTCGAGCAGATGATCTTGCCTTCAAAAAGAAAGAGATTTTAACAGAACTCTTTGGCTTTTATGATGTTGCACCCGACAGTGTGTTATTTGTCGGTTTCAGCCCCGGTCTATTAAAAATCACAGAACAAAAAATATATGTAACCCAGGTCAGTGACTCAGTGTGTGGCTTTTTAACCAAGCAAGGCGTAGACTACACCTACATTGATTTTGACAACCTAAATGAAAAACAATTCTCTGCAGTGATCGCTGTAGATGAATATTTTACTTTTGCTGAAACAGACCGAGACCAAAGAGACCTGGTGACACGTTTGACATCATTGGCACAAGACTTTGTTGTGACCACGCTGAGAGATTATAAAAACCAGGACTATCGCGAAAAAGAATTTAGTTATCCTATTTCCATACGTGGTGACAATATCAAAAAAATATTCTTCGAACAATACGAATACGACACTGTGGATAGAAATTCCTGTGTGGGAACTAACTATATTGTTGACGACGAAAGCGTTATGGTAGTTGGTCCATTTAATCGTAGAGCCATGTTCTTTAAACAACTGGCTAAATTCAGTCTAGATGCAGGCGCACAATCGTTTCTTGTTCATAAGAATCTAATGCATAAAAGCATTATCAAGAAGAATTACGAACATATTATTACAATCAAATTATAATTATGATATCACTCAACGAAACTTCACAACAGTTCATCAAATCTCTAACAGATAGTTTTTTAGCTTCTGTACTCGAGCAGGTTCAACAAGAAGCCGCAAACTCCATTAGAGAGAAAATGCAGGATTTTGACATGCCTGCATTACTGCAAGAGCAAATTACCAACACAGTTGTCCCATTCTTCACAGGCGAAGTCAAGAAGAAAATGGAACAAGATGTTGAAGCAAGATTGGCCGAAGCCGATGTGGTATCCCTGATCAACAAACACATTGTGAACGTACTAATTCCTAGAATGGAAACACAAAGTCGTGACCAAATTGTTGCAGAAGTAACACAAAGACTATCGGCAGTTAACATTGCAGACTTGGCCAAACAGCAGGCAACAATAATTGTCAAGGACATGATCAAAGAACTCAGTTTCCCAGATTCAAGTATTCCGGGGCAAGCTGTTAACACAGCCACATTGCAACTGTCCGGTAATAATATTGCCGGCGGTATTATTAAGAATTTAGAAAGCACTGGTATCCAAGACAGTGCTAGCCGTTGCCAAGTGACCATCCTTGATGCAGCCACAGTATTTGAAAATCGCTTGGTTGCCACAGGGTTAGAAATCACCGGAGACACCACATTCAAAGGCAAGGTCATAATCGAAGGCGATTTACCAACCACTAGCCCGTTTGTGTCAAAGTTGGTTGATCTAGTAACTCAATCGTTCAATGACAAATATGACGAAGGCACATTTGATCAATACTGCGATCGTGTATTTGCTAAAATGATAGAAGAAGGTGTTGACGCCAGCGTAATCACAGTCAATGACAAGCCATTGGTAGAAGATGGTAAACTAGCAGGCTCTATAGTAAACAGCAATTTACAAACAGTTGGTGCTTTAAAAGAACTACAAGTAATCGGCGAAACACTATTAGACCAAACTCTATATGCTAGTAATCGTAGAGTGGGTATTAACACTGTTGATCCGGAATCCGCATTGGATATCTGGGATCAAGAAGTTCAAATTATTGCTGGTAAAAAACAACAAGATACTGCCATAATTGGCACAGCACGAAACCAAAAATTAATCATCAGTGCCAACAACCGTGACCAACTGACTGTTAACACAGACGGCAGCGTTTCGGTCAAGAGTTTGAATATTGGTAACGCCAATCACACAAGCTCACCTTTCATGCCCACAGACAACCGAGCAGTTGCCAGTGTGGTCTGGAACGAAAGTCCAGTTCTGGGCGGTCCAATTGGTTGGGTCAGCTTGGGTGGTGCACGTTGGGCACCATTTGGCATAATAAACGGATAATCCGGTTGCTTTATTGATCAACATGTGTTACAATAACACATGTTAAACTAATGTTGGCTGTGCATTATGAAAATCGGATTTGCTTGCAAATGGATTGACTATCCCGAAGAGTGTGCTGGTAGAAAACCCACTAGCGAAAGCAGAGACCTCAATGGTCGAAGTACAACCATGCGCTGGCTTCGCGAACACAAAAGCGAAGCAGAACAACGCCAATGGGATATCATGAATCACAATGCTCGTGCTGCCTTGCTCATGGTAGAACGTGTGGGCAGTTTACCTGCACATCTGCGCATGGTACGACTGGGCAGTGAAATGCTACAAGGCTATACTGAACCAGACTGGAAGGCTTGGTGGCAACGAGCAGAAGTACAAGATCATTGTGAACGAATCTTTGCACCTATCGGTGCTAGGGCTAGAGAACTAGGTGTACGATTAAGTTTCCATCCTGGACAGTTTTGTGTACTGGCCAGTGAATGTGAAGAAATTACGGAGAGAAGCATTGAAGAATTCGAATATCATGCAGACATGGCACGTTGGATGGGTTACGGCAAGACGTTCCAAGACTTTAAGATCAACGTACACATTTCCGGACGGAAGGGTCCTGCGGGTATTCAAAGTGCCCTCAAAAGGCTCAGTCCCGAAGCAAGAAATTGCATTACTATCGAAAACGATGAAATGACCTGGGGCATAGATGCCAGCTTGGAATTGGCCAAGGACTGTGCATTGGTACTGGATCTTCATCACAATTGGGTTAAAACAGGAGAATATATTGAAGCATCTGATGACCGTATTAAAATTATTCGTGACAGTTGGCGTGGTATGCGCCCTGTTGTACACTATTCTATCAGTAGGGAAGATTATCTTATTGAACACGCCCGAGATGAGCATCCCGCCCTTGATACGCTAATAGCGGCAGGATACAAGAAACAAAAGTTACGTGCACATTCCGACTTTATGTGGAATTCTGCAGTTAACGAGTGGGCACTAAGTCACCTTGCGTGGGGTGACATCATGGTCGAAGCTAAAGCAAAGAACTTAGCGAGCTTTGCTTTAGCTGATCAAGCCCAGAAGTTAAACCTTCTTTGAGCTAGGCGCCGCTTTGGCTTTTTTGGCAGCAACTGGCTTTTTAGCTGGTGCTGTCTTTGCAGCCGGAGCAACAGCCTTTTTGGCGGCTGCAGGCTTTCTAGCTGGTTTTGCAGGTGCTTCTTCGACAGCAGGTGCTTGCTCAAGAATTGCAGAAGGAACAACAGCGGTTGGAACAACTACTACAGCTTCTGAGCCCAGTGTTACTTCTTCTGCTTTTGGTGCCTCTGCTTTGTCGGATGCCACCAACGTAGACATTTCCTTTTTATCACGAGATATCCACCACCAAGCCGCTACAGCGGCCAATACTAAAACTAATACTATTTCCATCTTGATTCTCCTATTAAGATTGAATAATTTATTTATAGCTAGCAACATCGACCAAAAATATTCAATGAATTAGCAGGATCAATACTAAATACTCAGGACCAAGGGTAAACAATGCACACCTCAAAAACACTTGATGAGCTAATGTCAACGCCGCTTCCCAGTTTGACTGAACAAAAACGGTTAACATATCGGCCAAGTCTTAAAGAGATTGTTAAAATATACGACCTAATAAATCGAGATGTTTTTGACAACCAGCTTAAACGCCCAGAAATACAGTTGGGAATTAGACGCATGTGTTGGGGTTGGTGCCATGGTTTCGTCAGGACCCGTGACACAGGCAGTAGATGTATTATCAAATTGAGCAACAAGTGGTATTGTAAACAATGGATGATCACTGTGCTAGCACATGAAATGTCCCATCAATATCAATGGGATATTATAGCGTTAAAAAGACAAAAAGACGGAAAAGACGGGATTATGAGTCACGGCCCTTCATTTTTCCTGCACCGCAAACGTATGCGTAAACATGGTATACATCTAAAGGTAGCTCACAGATGGCGCAAATGGTTTAAATACCAAGACTTCGACCGCTGTTAAACAACAATAACCAGATTGTAAGTTTGTTATAAATATAAGATCATCCCGGAGATCTTATGAGATACTATGAATTAGAACAGCAAGAACCACAACGTGGCGACATTGTGGGAATAGAATTAGGCGATACCTTAATTGAAGCTGTTATCAGCGACGTGTTAGAAGATGGTGTAGTACTACAACTAGACGAATCTGCCATCGACTTAATGATCAAGGCCAATAAACAAAAGCTCGCCGAGGCATCAAGGGCTGATGCAAAAGATGTGCTAGATAGATTTAGTAAAGGCGAGTTTGATCCTGCGCTAGATCAAATGGTCGGCGGAAAATCACCATCCGAGGTTGAGCCAAAAGATTCTGCAGCCAACGATTCTGCAGCCAACGATTCTGCAGCCAACGATTCTGCAGCCAAAATTGCTGCCCGATTTTTTCCGTCAACTGCTTTTGCTGGTCCTGCCGGCTATGGTAAGACCACTACTACATTTAAAGCACCGGCAACTGCACCTGTATCCCCAGAGCAACCAGTTTATAAACCGCGCCGTGAAAAAGAATTTAAAACAATGGGCGAATGCGAAAACGCAATAGACTGGGGTATCGGCATATTGCGCAGATTGGACTATACAATTGCTCGTGACCTAATGCAGGCCGGTAATGAAACTGTTATAGCGTACCTTAGAATAATTGCCAGACGTACCAATGCTTATGCTCTGCACGATTTCAATGAAGATGATTTTGAACATTGCGAAGACTACCTGTCTAGTGCACTAGAAGATGCCACAATTGATAAATGGGTGGATGTATTAAAACCTAGTTCCTTATATGAAGCCAAATATCAAGGACGTGAAGTACCACTAGGTAAACGAATGGCTGGCGATGTTAAAAAATCCAAAGTATATGTAAAAGGCCCAAAAGGCAAAGTGGTCAAAGTCAATTTTGGTGACCCTAACATGCGTATCAAAAAGTCTAGCCCTGCACATCGCAAGAGCTTTAGAGCAAGACATAACTGTGACAATCCCGGTCCACGTTGGAAAGCACGTTACTGGTCATGCCGTGCATGGTAATAGGAAACATTGAATGAGAGCAAATGATTTAAAATTTGAACAGAAACAAACTCGCACATTGGGCGGGTTTCCAGTAACTGTGCTAGATGTTGATCACCAAGACATTGAAGAAGCCAATCTTAAACCCACAACATTGGCCACACTTCAACAGGCCAAGCAAAACCTAGAACAAGCACAGGCAGCTGAGATTGCAGCCTGGGAGCAGGACTTTCGTGCAAACACAGCAAAGATGGCTGGCCAGCAGTTAAAGAAAAGGTTTGAACCTGTGCCTGTTGCTCAGCCAGGGGAACGGCATTCTGCACTAAAAGCCAGGATCAACAACCTGAATCGGGCTATACAAAAAAAGCAATACTTAGATAGTGTATTAACAGCCCAAGCAGAAACAGCCGGAATACTCAATGAGCCCGAAATTAAAAATTATTTTGACACATCGATGTATATTGTTAGAGATGGTCCAAACGATGACTATGTTACCTTAAATCAACACCTGGACACTGCTATCGAAAAAATTAAAACTAGAATGGCAGAAAAACGGGCCGCTTATGCCAAACCTAGTCGCAACCGTATGGTAAAAGAATTTGCTCCACCGGAAAGTAACGGTGGCGACGGCGAGAGTGAAAGAAGTCGTAGATTAAGAAAACTATTAGAAATTGCTATACAAGTGGCAAAAGAAAAAAATGTCGATGAATTGGGCATGATACATGCCATGAACATGATAGCAGGCGATGACTTTTTCACGGTGGCAGTTGAAGGCATACTACCAGATATCACAGATAGAGAATATATGTTTGTGCTAGAGACTGCCTATAAAACAGTCAAGCAAGGTTTAGCAGAACAGTGGAGCCAAAAGTACAAGAGCAGTATCAACTGTAGTCATCCCAAAGGCTTTAGTCAACGGGCACACTGTGCCGGTAAAAAGAAACACAATGAATCCGTTGAAATGGTGTGCGAATATTGCGGCATGTGCCAAGCACATGGCAGTCTCAATGAGATTAAAAAAGGCGAAAAGGACAGCAACGGCGTTACCAAATGCTGGCCGGGCAAGCATGCCGAAGGCACCAAGAAGGGTAAGAATGGCGGACAAGTTCGCAACTGTGTGCCCAACGAAGGTGTAGAGGAAGCCATCAAGCTGAACGCACCACAACGCAAGATACCACGTGACGAATTGCAAGGTTATGCTGACCGTATCAAGACTGGTACAAAGACCAAGCGTGATAAGTTTGCTCCCATCATCCACGGCAGTAACATCCGGGCCATTGTCAAAGACGAAGACAATACCGAATGGGATCTAGATGACTTGGCCAAACAAATTACCACTAGACCAAGAGCTATCCTTGGCACCAATGCCAAAATGGAAAAGTCTGCTACCGAAGGTGAAATAGTTTATGACTTGACATTGCCAGCCTTAAGTGGTATTGTTGTTGACGAAGAAACGGGTGACTTTGTGGAGATTACCACTTGCCCGGGCGCAGGTGCTTGCCAACTGTTCTGCTATGCACGTAAGGGCGGATATGTCATGTTCCCTGCATCAAGTATGAGTGCGGCACAAGCATTAAACTTTTTGGTCAATGATCCAGAAGGTTACAGTGCCAGAGTCAATCAAGAGATACAAAGCGTTAAGAAGAAAGCAGACAAGCACAGTATACAACTGGTTGTTCGTTGGCATGATGCTGGTGACTTCTTTAGTAAAGAGTATTTGGACTTGGCTTTTGATGTTGCTAGAGCCAATCCTGATGTTGAGTTTTATGCTTATACCAAGATTGCAGATGTTGCCACTGCCAACAAGCCCAACAATTTTATTATCAACTTCTCCAGTGGCAGCAAGCGCGGCGAAGAAAAGAAAGTGGAGTTTCACAAATCAGCAGGCAATGTTGTCAAGCAAGGTGTAACTGTGCCTAAGGACATGTTCTTTGATTTGATTGCTAGAGATGGTGCCAAGTTGAATAAAGATGCCAAGGGTCGCACACAGTTCAAAGATCACGATGCATTGAATGAATTCAAACGACGTCTGGCTGTCAAATACAATGTAAACCCTGCAACCATTATCACATACGATCAGATGTTGGCTACTCCTGTTGGTACCGCACCCACATGGAATGTTATTGTTCAACCCGGCGCAGGTGATCGTGCGGCCAATCGCCGGGATGTAATTGACAGTTACTTGATGTTCCATTAACATGAGAGCCAGTGAATTTTTAACCGAATTTGTTACAGGCAATGGTGGCGGAGAATCGGGACGCTGGTATACCGATGACGAACTTGCAGACATCATTGGTGATGATTGGTTTGAAGACTTTGATGTGAGCAACGATAGTTTTAATATTGATGCCTACGGCGAAAAAGCCAAACAAAATCTAGTAGGTTATGCCAACACCTGGTTCGACGACCGAGGTTACAATGTCAACGTACTCGGAGTAGAACACAATGATGTTGACCATGATTTAAAATGGTACATTGTTGGTAGTTTTCACAATCCCGGCTTTGCCAATAAAGGTGTGGCGGAAGGTCTCCTTGGCGAAGCAGACGCATCGGCAGTACAATTCCGCACAGCATCTACGGACAACTATCAAAGTAGTTTTACTGTTACTGCAATCGCTGATGGAAAAAATGTTGGACATTTTTCATTCTATAGGGATCCTGAGACTGAAGACGTACACAATCAGGCAGAAGTAACTGACGATGTACGCGGCAAAGGTTATGGCAAAGCCTTGTTACTTAAAGCCATTGAAGTTGCAAATGATCATGGTTTGGGATTTCAAGAAGATAGTCAGAGTCTAAGCCGTGCCCAAAGTAGAGTGTATGACAGTTTATATGACGCTGGTTGGATTGTAGATGCCGACGGCTATTGGTTACTGACTCCCGAAGGTGAACAAGAACTTGCTAGACTAAGCACCATACAGCAAGGTGTGGCGGAAGGCTCGGAACATTACGATGGCATTGAAATCTCCATGGAAAAGGAAGATGATGAAATTATGGTAAAGGCCATGATGTTAGGCGGCAGAGAACTAGGGCATGTATTGTTTGTTATAGATGGCGAGTATCTTGCACCGCAAGATTTGGAAGTAGATGAACGCTATCAGGGACAGGGCATTGCTGCCACAATGTATGACTATGTTAAATCAAAAGGTTACAAAATACGTCGCAGTGGGCAACAAACAGATGCAGGTTCTGGATTTTGGAATAAACATAAACCAGGCAAAAATGTCTGGGAGCAAGGTGTGGCGGAGGACAAACTCGGATGAGAGCACTAGAGTTTGTAACAGAAGCCTTTGATCAACCTTATCCCATGTCATGGGAAAAGAGCGAAGCCAGTGATTCTGTAGATGCCTTGGTTCGTTTGCCCGACGGATCCAACCTCAGCATCATGTTCAACATGGACTACGACGAAGAAGGTGAAGAAGTTGTGCAAATTGAGTTCCATAGAAACAACAGCCAAGAAGTCACTGGTGACGGTGATGCTCAACGAGTATTTGCCACAGTACTGGCCGCTATCCAGCAATACATTAAAGCACACAATCCAAAACGATTGACATTCTCGATCAGCAAAGAAAATACCAATGTGGAGAAATTCAATCCAGAAAGCCGTGCCAAGTTATACGACCGACTGGTACAGCGTTATGCTGGCACCTGGGGTTATAGATCGTTCCGCGCCGACACTAGTAGTATAGTACGATATGAGTTGAGTAGATTTAAACCGGGTGTGGCGGAAGTGTTAAACAAAACACCCACCCAACTTGGACCACAGTTATACGCACCACATCCTAAAAATTTAGACGAGTCAATGAAGCCACGAAATGCACTATGGACAAGTACTGCTAGTGGTGACAATAACGGTTATACCAGTGCTTGGGTGCAATGGGCAGAAAGTGAAATGCCACAGTGGATTGGCCAGACTGGATTTTTATATGATGTGTCACCAAATGCACGAATACTGTCCATAAACTCGGACCAGGACGCACTGATAGTTGCAAAAAAATACGGGCTAAATACCACAAACGTTATGGACTTGTTTATGTATATGCCATGGAATAAGATTGCCAAAGACTATGATGCAATACATCATGTGCCTTCTAATAGAGGAGCTGACCTTTTTATGCATGCCTGGGATGTTGAAAGCACTGCATGGTTTAATACCAAGATGTTGTTGAACAAACGTAAAGTTCCTATTGTGTCATCAAAATCAAATCTGTCAGAAGGCACACTAAGCATAGATGTGCCCAACGAAGACTGGCTACAAGATAAAATAGACTATGCCAAGAGCAAAGGTCGTAACAGTTTTGGTGTCCCTCACTTTGGTAGTACCACAGCTAGTGTACGTGGAACACCACTCAAGGCACGGGTGATGCGTTTAGCCAGTTTACCAGGCATGCGTAACGAACAAATGAATGTGCGTAAAAAGGATCTAGAATGGTTGATGGACTACATGGATCGTACAGGTAAGTTGCCGCCAATGGGTAGCAGGTCCGACGAAGAATACTTGCCCTACATCATGGTGGCCTACAATGGCGAAGCCTGGGTCAACGAAGGCAATCATCGCATCATGGCTGCTTACAGATTAAATTGGCAGACCATGCCCATTGAAATACGCTACTTTGATGGTGGCGAAAGAATTGAAAGCGGTCCAATGTATCCAGGAAAGATTGGACTAGCATGAGAGCACTAGAGTTTATTGCCGAGAAAGAGCTAGAAGAATGGTCTAATACAGACAAAGGTATCAGAGCTGAACTAGAGTCCAAGGGTTATCAATTTTTAGGTAAGGGTGTGGATCAGACTGCATATCTAGAACCTGGGACTGGACTAGTGTTAAAGGTATTTGGTACCAAAGGGAAGTCAGGATTTAGTGCTGATCAAAAGATGTTTTTTACCTGGCATGACTACTGTATCAACAACAAAGACAATCCCTTGTTACCACGATTTTACGGTCACGACAGTTTTATGTGGCAGAACAGCCGCTATTTAATGATTCGCACTGAACCGTTGAACAAAACTCAAGGTCCAATAAGACGTGCTTTGGATGACCTAGGGTGGATGGCCAGGAGCTGGCTTCAAGACAAAGGTCACAGTGTGAATGGGTTTGTAAAATCCTTGAAAAATAATAGACAAGGAGATTATGCAATACTAGCGAGAGCATTAGGGGGACCCACGGG
>Ga0209191_1000812_pt1 | contig 22378 bp, 38 predicted proteins | sample S_130626_EF_Meta_FD_187320 | JGI IMG/M metagenome (GOLD analysis project Ga0209191, IMG submission 187320) | Freshwater microbial communities from Lake Simoncouche, Canada to study carbon cycling - S_130626_EF_MetaG (SPAdes) (version 2) | ecosystem: Environmental > Aquatic > Freshwater > Lake ...
GTGACGGTTAAATCAACGAATTGATCTGGCATTCTAGCCATAGTAACGAGGCAATCTTCGTTATATATTTGATTTACCATCTTTATTTTATTTCAATCCATTCGCCATTTCTAGATACAAAATTATAAACAGACCAATTGTCGCCACAAACTTCTATTTCTGAATATCCGCAAGGATTTTTGCTGTAAATTGCTAGAGTGCCTTCATGCTCATGAACTGCCACGATATTTTTCACGCCTTTTAACATTTCAAATTCAAATAACATTTCTATTGCCATTAAAACTCTTGTGTCCATATCTTCATCATAAATAAACCCTATGCCGAACAAGGAGCCATGAGGTTTTTCTGGTAGGGGAGGAAGCGAGTGGTGATGCTTATATTCTATGACTAAAGATTTTAATTTTTCTATTTGTTCATCTTCATTTTCTTGAGTTTTGTATTCTTCAAGTAGTTCTTTCAATTGTTCTATTTGTTCCCATTCTTCCAAGTCTTCTATATCTTCAAGTTCATCTTCACAATCATATTTTTCAAGCAATTTTTTCAATTCTTCTATTTTTTTAGCATCAGGCATCTCAACTTCTTCTTCGATAGAACTGAGATCAAGCGGTTCGAAATCTGATTCCATTTTTAACTCCATATTGTAAATTTTGCAACAACACATTGCTTGTCGAGAACTACTGCCTAGTCCTAATTCGATAAACGAAAATAACAAACTTAAAAATCCAAGTCAATGTAGCTTTATATTTTTTTAAATATTAGATCGCTTAATTGTTTTTCCGTCATGCTCTTGGTCATTTCTCTGACAGACATTGTTTTTCCCAAGAAAGGATCAATTAATGATTTCGTAACAGACAAGGTGGAATGAGATCCAATAATTTTAATTTTTTCATCCCACATTTTATTTAAATCTATTTTTCCATCAACAAATTTAATAACCGCAGGATGACCTGCATGAAACAAGGCTTTTTCTTTTTTGGATAGTTCGAAAAGATTATGAGTTTTCGAAATTGCTTTATCTGAATTTTCGACATCTTTTTTTAATTGTTCGAATGTCCTTACATTATAAATAACTGGGCGAGAAGGTCTTTGATGAAAAGACATGATAAGGTTTTGTTTGGATGACTCACATTTTTTGCATATGTATATTTGAAACTTAGTCTTATCGTTATCGCATTGTTCTAAATTCCAAGTTTCTGCATCAATTAAAGGGGCATCAAAGTCAGTAGAAAGTATTTTCTCACAACAAAAACAAGACTTAGTAAGTTTCGACATTGAAAAATATCCTTATTTTTTACAAAGTAATCATTTAATGAGTTTAACAAAACCGAAATACAAGTCAACACATCTTGCACGAATAACATTATTGTTTTAAAATTTAAAAAAGGAATAAAACTATGGGAATAACTCTTGGAACTCTTTCTGTCATAAATCAAGACTGTATCGTGTATTTTCCAAACGCACAAATAACTGTTGGAAACTACTCTGGAGTCGCACGAAGAGTCACCTTTCTTTGCGGTGGGCCTATCGACCATGCTTCAATACATCATCCAACTGTAAGTAACTTCAGATTCAAATCACATTACCCAAATTCCAACTACCCAACAGGAAAAGACAAAGGCCCAATCGAAATAGGATCTGATTGTTGGATCGGTACAGAAGCAATGATATTTGGCGGTACTACTATCGGTCACGGATCTATTGTCGGTGCTAGAGCAGTCGTTACCAAAGATGTGCCTCCATTTGCTATTGTCGCTGGAAACCCTGCTAAAATTATTAGATATAGATTCGAACAAAATGTGATAGATCAATTAATGCAAATACAATGGTGGAATTGGCCTAAAGAAAAAGTCGAACAAAATATAGATCTACTTGCAGACATAGACATGTTTTTGGAAAAACATTCATATATAAATTCATGAACTTTAAACAATGGCTGTTATCCGAAGAAGTATATCCACAAAACAAGACCGCAACCGTCTTTCATAGAACTTGCACACAATGCGATGCAGATGAAAGCGTTAAATCCGTATCAAACATCCTTACATCTGATTTTAAATCTGGTTCTGGAGTTGGTTGCGTCATTGGTTGCGGACTTTATACCACTTTCGCTATAGAAAGCCAATTCGATGAAAATATGAGTGCATACGGCAAAGCAGTAATCAAATTCAAAGTGACGGAACTCGATAAATACCTCATATTTCAATTGTCTGTAGCTAAATCAATTCATGGTAATGATTATAAAATAAGCGATCAATTGAATAAATTGGGCGTATTAAACAAAGCTAATAAAGATAATTTAAAAAACTATGATCTACAACAAGAAAAAAACGATGGTTATTCCATGAATCTAGCAAAGTCATTTTGGAAAGAAAATCAATGGATAGAAAATTCTATTAAAGGAATCATGTACAGATCCGAAGGCGATGGATTTTGCTTGTTGAAATATCCACAAGTTCAAGACGGAACTATTGCAATGCTTGGCTATGCAGTTGCAGAATACGATGATAAAAGCAAAATGGAAGAATTAAAAGCAAATAAAGGTTGGATCACCTCTACAGATAAGGCTAGTATCAAAAGCATCGCTAAATCATCGTCATCTGACAGAAGTAATTTTTCAATTGACGATAATAGCAATTTAATAAATGATTTGTTGAAATCCAATACACCAGAACGAATTGCAAGTAAATTTAATGAAAAAATAAGTCAATTGTCTGATAAAAATATTCTTTTTTTGCTCTCTCGTGCAAATAATAAAGACCAAATCGCAAACATTATCATAAATCACAAACCAAATCTATCTGACGACAATGTTCGTGACTTGATTCAACACGCAACTAATAAAGAACAAATTGCGAAACTTCTAAAAGATAAAATACAAAACCTTAAAGATTATAGCATTGCTAATTTACTCGCTAATGCAAACAGCAGATCAGAAATGGTTAGTTTTATTATAAACCATAAAACTAACCTATCTGACAGCAATGTTAAATATTTAATTCAATACGCAAACGATAAAAATAAAATTGCAAATGTACTAAAATACAAACAAAACCTATCCGATGATAATATCAGCGACTTACTTTCTGTTGCAAACAACAAAGACCAAATGGCAAATTTCATCTTCAATAAAAATCGAAATATATCTTATTATATTGTTGATAAGTTAATTCAATATGCAGCCGATAAACCAAAATTTGCTCAAATCATGAATCAATATCACACAAATAAAACACCAGAAATTCAAAAACTAATCAATGGGTACCTTGGGTCCCAAACAGTGGTCACTCAATGAAATGGATAAATTATGAACTTTAAAAAATGGCTATTAGAAAATGACGCAGAACACGGCAAGGAACTAGCTACTACTGGTTTCTGGGGAAAACAAGGTGCTGGTTGCATTATACTGGCCAAAAGCACCAAAAGAATACTCTTACCACATAGATCACAGAGCGTACAAGAACCAAATACTTGGGGAGTGTGGGGCGGAGCTATAGATTCCGATGAAATCCCAAAAGAAGCAGCAAAAAGAGAAGTACAAGAAGAGGCTGGGTATGACGGAGAAACCGAAATGACTCCTCTTTCGGTTTTTGAAAAAGGAACATTTAAATATCATAATTTTTTGGCCATAATCGATGAAGAATTTGTACCCAAATTAAATTGGGAAACCCAAGATTATAAATGGGTAGATTTCGGAGATTGGCCAGAACCTTTGCATTTCGGTTTACAATCTCTTTTGGCAAAAGATAGCCAAAAAATAAAAGAGATTATTAAAAAGATATTTGAAAATCAACCATATATAAATTAAAATCGTTATATTAAAAGGCATACCATGAAAAATTTCAATAAGTTTAGTTTCCATCAGTTCCTTGAAAGTCGTGATGAATCATTTTATAGAGAGGCCGAATTCGATGTAGATAATCACCGTCAAGCAGGTAAGGAAGTTATGAACAAATTGTTAGAAAAAGCTATAAAAGCTATAAAAGTTATAGTAGGAAGCAAAGAGAACGACCCTCATAAAAACATACGAAATTTAGATTTTGGCCTTGGTGATTTTGGCATACCTACTTCTAATAATACCAGTAGCTGGCTCGAAAGGAATATTGTTGGCCCATTAAAATTACTTACCGATAAGATTCTGAGCAAATGGAGCGATCCCACAACCAAAGATGGCGAAAAGGTAGAATACTTAAAAAAGATTATTGAAATATGCGATAATATAACCCCTGATAACAGTAGATTCATGACTCAAACCACTCATTCAATGAACGATGCTGGAAATCAATTAATAGCAAGTAATCACAGTCATTCAGGTGGTCATGATGCTTATTTAGATGCTCTTAACGAAAGAATCATGCAGCCACTTAAGAATATTAAAATAGTATTAGAAAAAGATTTAGTTCAAAAACCAGTAGAACCTGTCGCACCTCTTGTTCCTGCTAAAACGCCACAGAAGCAAGGTGGTTTTTTCAGCAGCTTGTTTGGCGGAAGTAAAAAATAAAATCCGTACTTTATCAACACGATAGATCATCGTAATGAATGTTTTATTCTCGATCTTTTTATTAAAAATAAAAATATTTATTATAAACTACCAAGCCCTACCAATTCCCTGTGTGGCCATCTGAAAATATGGATTAACAAATGGCCTATATCCACTCGGTGTCACATACCTGTTCCAATTGTTATTGTTGTATCCATAATTTGAATTATAACCATAATTATAATTGTAACCATAATTGTTATAATTGTAGTTGTAATTATAACCATAATTGTAATTGTTGTAATGTCTTACCTGTGGATAAACAACAATGAACTGTGCTTCCACAACACTACTAATACCTAAAAACACAACCAAAGACAAAATTAAAGACTTCATAATAAACTCCTTATAAGTTTCTAATCGAAGGAAGATTGTAATCATCAATAGACAACTTCTTGACATCTACAATCTCATGATCCTTTATAATACTAGTATTGAAAACAACTAACCAATCTTCATTACTCTTACTCTGAACTTCTGCATCAACACCATGATCAACCAAGAACTGATTCACTTTAATACCATTATCTCCAGAACCCGCTTCATAATTAACAATCAAATTATTCAAAACACTTGCGGGAATATCTGTAGATTTTAATCTACCAGAATAAGCATTGATTCTATCAATTATCTCATTTTTGTTTTTTAACCTTGGTAAAGACTTCAAAAAGTCCAACATGCTATTTAAACTAATATTAACCTTTTCTACACTCTTAAATGCCCTGTCTATGTGTACCTTTGTTACTACTTTGCCACCTTTGGCATATGTTCTTGCTGTTTCGTAGCTTGTAGTGAAATAAAGGCCAATACCGCCTTCGTATTGACCCCTTTTGCTCGCTCTTACTTCTGGTTGACCAAACCACTTGTTGCCACCATGATACATCGGGAATGTATCACCATCAGATTCTCTTAGTAAAATATATTTTCCGAATTTCATAATACACCTACATCAGTGTGACAAGAAGAATAAATACGAGTTAACTTTTATATGTGATGTGCATCTTAATTACCTATAGCCAATTGACTAAATATTGGAGATAGTTTTTTATTACCTTGTTCTTGGTTAATGAGTTCCATTGCCAATTCATTAAAATCAACAGAGAATTCATCCCATGAAAAGTCTGGTCTTAATGACATGATTTTATTTTCTACAACAAAGAAAGCATTCAATGGAGAAGAAGGAGCCAGAAGTCCAACTTTAGCATGATGAAAATCATCAAGTATTACGGCTTTTTGATCAACATAAGTTCCATAAATATAGTAATAGCTTGTTTGTGCGACCACTTCTGTAAACATTGCTTTTGCTGCCAAGCATTCACCAGATTTTACCTGATCTGGATTGCACAAAGTTTTTAAGTGCCTGTTATAAGCACCGTATTCACCTCTTGCTGAAAAAGGATGTTGCCCATAATAGTGAGCAATCACATCGTGAACTCCACGTTGTTTTACATTGTCGGCATTTGTAAATACTGGATGTCCAGCTTGTTCTTCTCCACCCATTGCTGGTGGTTCTGCGTAAACTGGAATAACAGGTTTGCGAACACCCATAGATTTTTGTTTTTTAATATCACGAGTCATCGCTTTCATGCTATGATAAGGATCATCTTGGGATGGGTTCATTTCATATTTCGAAGAAAGAAACTCTTGTTGACGACTAATTTTTTGTCCTAATTCTTGAAATGCAGCAACGGCATTCTGATCTTTTGTCGGTGCTAATTTATATTTAGCAGCTACCAATCTTTGAAATATAGAACCTTTGTAGTCACCTTTAAGTGCTAGAGTTTCGTCAATTTTCAACCATTGTGCGAATTTCATATTACTCCTACATCACGAATGTTTTGCCAACATTTTTTCTTAACACATGATAAATGTTGTTTTGAATTTCTTCTTCTATCTGGTTTTTATACACTTCGTCTGGATACTCAGAATTATATTTTAATGTACTATGAGTAGGCTTTCCATAAGCAAAATACTTCTTCTTAATTATTTGCTTAGGGAAATCATTTAAATGAATGCTTCCCTTGCTAATGTATTGTGCTAATAACTCATATGGGAACTCATAGTGGTTTCTTAAAGTCCCTATTTTGGCACTCTTCATTGTACCTAAATTAATCGAAAGATTCTTTAGTATCTGTAAGTCATGAGTATCGAACTCATGATAGCCCTTTTTCCAAGGATTGTAATCATAATCGTAATACATCCTTAAGATATCACGATAAGTCTTATCTAATTCTTTTGTGAAATACTGCCAATCTTTTTCGAACCTTACTGCGTGACCAAATCTATGTGCCATTATCCAAGGCGTAAACGGCACCTTTTGATCGCCTAAGTTATTTGTGAATACAATGTTGATTGCCATTGGATTGGGCTTATAATCCAAATTTAAATTCTCTTTGATCCACTTGCTGGTGACAACTCCGATTTCTCTGAAACTATGAGCTTTTTTATCTCTAACCAAAGTGATATCGAAATCAAAAGGACAATTCTTGAAGAATTTATGTATTCTTTCGACTCTATCTGGTGATGTAGTCAAATGAATATCGGCATGGTTCCATCCCCTCTTAGGAGCATCTTTATCCCAATTACCAATGTGTTTTAAATTTACAGTACCTTCTAACCATTGTTTAAAGTTCATAAAGGTATTTATTGTTGTTGTTTTAAATATTAAAAAATTAACAATTCATTTTATTTGGTCAGTAACATCGCTCCATTTTTCGCCATTTGAATACATGACTTGAATGATTTCGTTTTTGGACAAACCTTCTTTTCTTTCATCTAATCCATGAACATTGGTCACAATAATATAACGATCTTTATTTGTATCAGGATTATATTTGAAATTTATATTTCCTTGGCTCCATTGTGTTTCGCCTGTTCTACCGCCTCTCATTTTGCCTTCTTTGGCTCTTACAAACCCTGACATCTTTATGTCATCTATTTGAGATTGGCCAGTAATTCTGTAGGCATAATTGGGATTACCAGCAATGTAATCATTTTCGCCAATTTTCCCAAAAACCAATGGGCTAAAAACTCGATGTCTAGTTGGTCGTTCGTTTTCAGTTATTAGCCATTCTTTAAAGTTCATAAAGGTATTTATGTAATTTTAGATAATTTTCTTTCTATGTGTTTAAGAAGAGTTTGTGGCATCTTGCCAATGCCAGTTAAATATTTGTTTTTTTTGTAAATATCTTTTAATAAATCAAGGACACTTTCTGGGGTTTTTCTCCATTTGTATGCTAATCTTTTGACAAAATCTTCAAGGCTAATGTTGTATTCTTGAGGTTCAAACAGGTTTTTGTATGCTCTGGTCTTTGTCTTTGAATTTATTTTTGGATAATAATCAATATACTCTTCTCTAGACATGGGAGTCCATGTGTTATAGTCATAAACAAACACTTTTTCGATGGCTCTTGGCGATAATAATCCGATATAAATTGCTTGAGGTTCTTTTGATTTAAGATCAGCTAATTCATAACTGGTAGATGGTCGAAAACTTTTTGGTAATTGTTTGCTATAAAATGAATCTGGTCTATCAGATACTTTCATTTCTACTGGAAATTGATTAATAAGGTTTTTGCCTTGGGTTTTAAATTTAACAACGACTTGTCCAAATGATTTTGCTGTTTTTAGATTAGGGGCAATAAAGATACCAAATTTAATTTCTTTACCGCCTGAGATGTGGGGATATTTTCGCCATGTTTTAGTTTTAGCGTCAATTCCATTTAAGCAGAAGTTAAAAGCAGTTTCGTGGTCTGTGCCGTGGAAAACAGTAATAACAGTTTCTGGCTGCATCGTTTTGATGTTCGCCATTTGACCTTCATGTAATAACCATTCTTTAAAGTTCATAATTTATTTATGTAATTTTAAATTTAAATTACATAAATAATCTATTACAGAAAGGTATTATTATGAATAAAAAACAATTACTTTATTTGTCTGGCGTTATAAGTGCAGATAAACTACTTAAAGAAGAAACTGAAAATTATATGTTCTTCCAAAATTTAAAAGTCATGAAATCATGTATAGATGAACTACTTGATATGAACGAAAGCGACATTGACGCTATGCTTTCAAAAGGTCACGATTGGGCCAATGATCATGTCTCTGGTGCTAAAACTTCTCTCGAACAAGTTTGTAATTGGATCAAAAACTCAAGTGATAAAAATGAATCTGTATTTGATCAGTTGAACACTTCGAAATTTGAATTTACAATTCCAAAGGAAAACCTGCCGAAACTTAAACGTTTTCTTAAATCCATAAATGCTCATGTTGAGACCACTCCAACACATGGCAATCGATCTTATGTCGATGGAGTGATTCGATATACCTCACCTGCAATGGAAGGTGGAGAAAAAACAAAAGAAATTTTACAGTCTATAAAAGACGCTATAGCTCAAGCTAAAAAATGGGAAAAATCATGAAAAGTTTTAAAGAATGGCGAATGATAAAAGAAAGTATTTCTAATTATTCTGGAGATGGATCGGACGAACATGTACATGATTTCGCCAAAGAAAAACATGACCAAACAGGTAAAAAAAGAAAACTATCTGGACTTCCTTATTTCACACATCCAAACAATGTTGCGAATCTATTGAGAACCGCAGGTGCAAGCCCAGAAGTGGTAATGGCTGGATACCTACATGACACAACAGAAGACGCAGGAGTCGATCTACAGGAAATTGAAGCCCAATTTGGACCAAGAGTGGCACAATTAGTAGCTGGATCTTCAGAGCCAGATAAAGGAGCCAGCTGGGATGAACGAAAACAACACACTATGGATTATTTAAGTTCAATTGACGATCCAGAAATATTACAAGTTGTAGTCGCTGATAAACTTGATAATGTAACAGATACACATATTAATGGCGGAGAAGGTATCTGGTCTAAATTCAACGCACCATACGAAAAACAAAAATGGTACTACTCTACATTAGCTGATATATTCATGGATAAAATACCAGAATTTAGCCTTTCAAGAAGATATAAAAATATGGTCGCTAAGGTTTTTACAAATGAATAAACATACTATCGAATTTAAAGTGTTTGGTAAAATAATATTCTTACTAACTTCTTTCCTTGTAATGTATCTTACATTGAAGTTCTTATTGGCAGATTTAGTTAATTGTACTTGCTTGGAACACTAAACTTGAAAAGGTAAAATATGAATAAATTATGTACATTTGATGAATGGCTATTAAATAAATCTGAAACAAGTCACCATGATCATCCTGAAATAAATCATAATTGGGAAGTAACTAAAATTTACAAAGACATTATAGTAACCAGATATAGCTTTGTTGGTGATCCTACAAAGCCAAATCAAACAATTGAAAAAGGAAAATTTTTATTCGCTTGGCTTAATGATCCAGCGGAATCTAAGAATAGAAATAATCGAGAATTCGCTGAAGAATACATAAAAAACGGAGCAACAAGATATATTCTTCACATCAAATATGGAGAACAAGTTTCAGACGATGCTGTAGTTTTCTTGCCAAAAGATGTTGTCGAGTATCATAAAATATAAATCTTACTGATATTTCTCAAAGCTAATTATAGCCTCTTTAGGTATTCTATATTCTTCTTCCCCAACATGATATGACCTAACCTTCGACATATCGATCTTAGCTTTAATTACACCTATTTCATTAATGTTGGTTCTCGAAAACATATCGAAATTGTGAAAGCCAAACCAAGGATCATATCTTAAACCTTTTTCATCTCTTCTTAAATTAGCTAATCTAAATAATTCAAATGCTATCCTCTTGTCATCTTTGTAGTCTATCTTTGATCCTTCAATGTCCTTATCAGTAATTAAATTTAACCTTTTGTATCTTTTTATTATATCTTCAGAAGATGTCTCGCCTTTTGCTATTTTAACCGCTTGCTTCAATGCGGAAACAATCGTTTTGGCAATACTCGGATTTGAAGTAAATGATATTACATCAGTTTCGCCACCTCCCAATCCAGTAGGAGAATCTAATTCTTTTTGGTATTTAAACCCTTGACTTAAAATAGCAGACAAATTCGAAGTGGCATGGTACAAGTATTCCATATCTTGATGAGGAGGAAAATCACTTCTGTCTTTTAAATCAGAAGCTCCACCTTTGGCATACCTTTTATAATAAACATAACATCTTAATTTGTGCTTCTCTGTAACAACTTTAGTGTTGTTCATATATTCCACAAAATCATCTATAAGTTTTTTTACCGTATTTATAATTGGTATTACTTCTTCATACCGCTCTTCGCCACAATTGCCTCTGTAACTTGTTTGACTTTCGAAGTCATTTAAACTTTCTTCGTAATTATTTTTGTAATATGCATCGTCTTTAAGATACTTGAATGCACTGCCGTATTTTTCTATGTTTTCACTTATTTCGCCACATTTAGATTCTGCAAGTCTCTCCATTTGATTGGATGCTGTTCCCCACCAATTTTCAAAATTTCTACCAATTTGATCCACATAACTTCCAGCATATGAAAGTAAGTTTTTTTCTCTATCGCCACAATAATCTTCTTCCAGTTTTTCAATGTCCGCTTTTAATCTCTTGAAGAAATCTTGAGTGTACTTCTCTTCAAATTTCTTAAACTTATTTGTCATTTGTCGATGAAACTTCAGCCAATTCTCTGGTTGATATTCTATAGCTTCACTTTTAACTAACCATTCCTTAAAGTTTATATTGTTTATCATTTTAATCAACTTTCCTCGTAGCTGTAGCTATTTTTTTTGTGTAATTCAATGCAGAAAATGGTTTGTAAACAGCTTTGTCTTTTATCTTATCATGAAGTGCTGGATCTACATCATATTCGTATTTTTTCCCGCCTACGATAACTCTGATTTTACCCGCACCAGAATACATGGTAAATATAGGACTGTCGGGCCTTTTATTCTCTAAAAATTGACTAAATGTTATCACTATATCCCTCTCGTTTTTTATTTATCTTATTTATGTTGACTATATGGTATATTTGAAAAAAATTGCTGGCGGAATTTTTTAAACCACCCCAAGTTAATTATTTTTAACCCCTATTCCACATTTAAATCAATTAAAGGTTCTTTTTTTTGCAAAAAAGCAACTCATCCACAACTCTGGGCGAATTAAAAGCAATTAAAAGAAGATAAAGGGCGTAATGGCTGTGGGTAGGGGTGGGGGCGGTGGACTTTTTTATAACTTTTTACATATTAATTATTTTATTATTATCTTTGTAAAAATATATTCATACTACTTTTATCTTTTATTATTTTAAATAAAAAAAAGTTTATACAGTACACAAGTTGGTACTGTATTTAAATTAAGGTAAGGGCGTTGCGATTAGTAACACCCTTACCTTAATTAACTACCATCCTTCTTCATATGAGGATGGGTAGGCAGCTTCTTCAAGCTGCCTCTTAGCTTCAATAGCTGCGTACCATTCTCGGTACGCCTTGCTAATTTGGGGAGTTGCCATCTTCCAATTAGCCCACTTGAACCGTTCCCCTTCGGGAACGGTGGCTACAACTACCACCTCGTAACCACCAAAAGGGGCGGTTCCAGCGTAACGATCCCCGCCCAAATTCATGAAGTTAACTACAGCCGTGGAATCAAATTCAACCATGTTAAGCCCCTAATAATAAGTTACAAACTTGTTACCAGTCTCACTCGCTGGTAACACCTATCAATACAGTACACAAGTTGGTACTGTATTTTAATTAAGGTAAGGGCGTTGCGATTAGCAACACCCTTACCTAGAGTTTAGCATATCACTCCCCATCAATCCCGTTGGTCGTTGCCTTGAGAGCAACGACGGCAATTATATGCCCCTTGTCGTTTCTCAAGGCCCCGTCTTTAGGCCCCGTGGCAGGGGCAAACACGTCCGAACGATACACAACCCCCGCAACCAACCCCGATACAATATATGCGAACCCCTCGGTTGGTTCGGGAAGATCGACAACTTCACCGAACACGGTTCGGGAAAGGATCGGAATCCCCCCAACTTCTCCAAAAACCGTTGTTGGCATTTCGTCAACACGGGCAACCTTCCCGCTTGGCGGAAAGGTAACATCGGTTCCGTCATTTTGACGGACGATAATTGCATGTGGTGTCAAGTTTACAAAGTTTACATTAGCCATGATTCGATCCCCTTAATAAAATTTATAACTTGTTACCAGCAACATACTGGCAACACCTACCAATACAGTACACAAGTTGGTACTGCATATTAAAAAAGGTAAGGGTAGCATTTTAAATGCTACCCTTACCTTGAAAGTTACCCAGCGACTACATTCCGCTGGAAGTGGGATACCAACGCACCCCGTTGGTAATCCTGTGCCGATTCCAATCGGCACTTAGAAGATTTCTTTACATTTCTACGATTCTTCTTGCAAGCACATGGCTTGCAGAATCTATTGCCATTTGATCGGGAAGAAAATCCCTGATCACAACCCAAACAAATTCTAACAGCTTCCATCATCGACCCCCTTATCCCTAAGAATAAAAGTCGTTGACACCTTGTCAACAACACCCTTCAATACAGTACACGAGTTGGTACTGTGAAATAAGATGGGCAGCGTGTTAACGCTGCCCGAACCTATAAGGCTATAGGGAAGGCAGGTGGTCATGTTTCCTTCTTCCTTTTACCGCAAGCTACAGCCTCATGTAAACCATAAGTACAAGCTCCATACCTTATTGGGTACGGTAACTCTCGTACATATGGCGACAAGCAACCTAGTGTATAGTCAACACTAGGTTGCTTGTTTCCTTATGCCATTCAATACAGTACACAAGTTGGCACTGTATTTTGAAAGAGATGTTATATAACATCTCTTTCGTTTAACTTATGGACAGTAGCGTCATCGAGGTAACGCTTACCTTCTCGCCTGTTAAGGCGGGAATGTTCTTTCTTCAATCCCGCCTTTGAGTTTCGGGCGGAATTCTTGGAACGCCAGTTCCAAGCCTTTGAAAACCCAGTCATATTAGCCATTTCAATCCCCTTTAAGTAGTTTACTAACAACACCCTTCAATACAGTACACAAGTTGGTACTGTAATTTTAAATAAATGCAAGTTGTTTTTTAGTTTAACTTGCATTTAATTTTTACCAAAGCCCTTCTGCCCTGCAATCTTCGCAATCACGAATGTCGCCATTGTGTTTGCAAACCAAATGCAATTCTTTCAAGACCTTGTGCCAAGCAATTCTACCTTGCTCCTGATGCCAGTTGCACCAGCAATCTTCAGGAGACAACCCGCTTTTTTCGCACACCAAAACTTCTTCATTTTCCATATAAAACCCCCTTCACAAAATAAAAGATATAACTTGTTACCAGTCTTACTCGCTGGTAACAACACCATTCAATACAGTACACAAGTTGGTGCTGATATATTGTCGTGGATATATCAGCACCTTGCGTGGGTCAATCCGCCAAAGCATTTTGCCTTTGGGCGGATCGGGTACGCAACCGATTCGGGCGGTTGTCGTGTATTCCATTGCCACCACGATGGCTTTTATGACCCGTTGCCACCTTCGTTATGTCGATTTTGAAGGTTGCAGAGTTAGCCTTACCATTGAGCCATTTTTTAACTGAGTTATTCATAATAAACCCCTTCACAAAATAAAAGATATTAATTGTTACAAGTCACTCGCTTGTAACAATTGACAATACAGTACACAAGTTGACGCTGATATATCAGCTTGACCCTATTTGTCAATGAAGTTTAAGATTTCTTCATTATCTATTACCAATTCATATTTTGCTTCATTGGTTGCGTATTTCGCCCACAATTCATTAAAATGTTTCTTTTGTTCGTCAAGGGTTACCGAAAGAGTAGTGCTTAATACAACACCGGGCAAAAACGGGTGTGGTTCACCTTTTACTATATTCGATTCGATATAAGCACTGAAAAGTTTACGAATTTTATTTTTCCAGTTAACCATTTTTAAACCCCTTTAAGTTGCACAGCGTTACCAGTCTCATTCGCTGGGAACAATTGACAATACAGTACACAAGTTGAATGCTTTAAACCAAAAAAAAATAACCATAGCATAGACTGTTCTATGCTATGGCTATCAGGGGTATCAACAAGCAATACCATTGGATGTTTTGGTGTACCCGAAGCAACTTTGCGCTTCGCCAATCGCCTTTTTAGGCGACATTCTTCGCCATTCGTTCAATATGGCGTTTGCTTCCCTGATAGCAGGACGAAATTTTTCATCTCTATAGCTAATATTATCGCATATTTGCTTATACAAAGATTCTTTAATTGCTGCGATTACAGAAGCCTTGGTCAATTTTTCACTCTTCATTTCAATCCCCTTTAAGTTACACATCGTTACCAGTCTCATTCGCTGGGAACGATAGCCAATACAGTACACAAGTTGAAAACCAAAAAAAATAGCCATAGCGTAGATTGTTCTACGCTATGGCTATCAGGGGGGTATCATGGCATTTAGCAAACCATTGCCTTGTCTTTCCAGTACAAGACGCTGATTTTTAGAGCTTTTTCAAATTGCTCTGGAGTCATGTTGGTTGCCGATCCCCCACTAAGCCCAAAATGGTTAGCAATGAGGGTTTCGGGTATGATTGGGGTTCCGTCAACTTCTGGGCTTGCGTTGATCGACACAATCTCCCAATCTGCAACGGTGCTATGTTCGTTATTTTCAGCAAGAACGGCCTTGCTGTAGATAACTACATCGACACTTTTTGCGGGGAGTTTATCCCCTTTGGTTTGAATACTCTTGCGGGGTTCTTCCCCTGCAATTCGGGCTTTAAATTCGCCCGTAAGTTTATCCCCTTCTTTTAGCAGTTTGACGCTGCTAAAGAAACCCTCTGGATCTATGGATACAAGGATTACCCCATCTTTGTATCCGGGTTTTGCCTTATGGAAATTGGCATCGACTCTGTTTAAAATTTCGAGATCACTTATTACCCAATGTGTAAAAGAAGAATCTGCTGTTTGACGACGCACAAAACTGTTAAAATCTACTTTCATATTAAACCCCTTATAAAAATTGTTACCCGCAACACCCTTTAATACAGTACACAAGTTGGTGCTGATATATCATCGTGGATATATCAGCACCATGAGTGGATTAGTCTTTGGAAGTTTCGTTCTCCATGACTATGTTAGCCATAATCATGAAAATCACCTCACCTAGCAAGCCCATGCCAGCTAGGAAAATTGCAAGGCTAATATCAATCGAACTAGCGTTTGCAGCAGCAATTGCCCCAGCGAATCCACAAACTATTGAAGTACAGAATAAAAATGCAGCCATGTCAAAAACCCCTTATAAAAAGTTATAACTTGTTGCCAGCAACATACTGGCAACGATGATCAATACAGTACACAAGTTGAAGGTTATATTTTTAATAACCTTCACTTTGCAATTCTTCCTGTCTATTTTGTAATGTTTTACAATATCTTTGTGCTTGAGATAAAGAAGCAAATTGCGCTTCAATTTCTATTATCGACATCGTTTCAACGATCCAGTGACCACCATTGTCATAATTCGCCAATGCCCAATCATAAATTTTCTTACCCATTTTTCAATCCCCTTTAAGTTATAACTCGTTACCAGTCTCATTCGCTGATAACAATTACCAATACAGTACACAAGTTGAAGGCTTAAAATTTAAAAAAAATATCCATAGCGCAGATTGTTCTACGCTATGGATATCAGGGGGGTACTAAGCTACATCAGTATTAAACAAGTCTACATCTACTGTAAATACTTGTTTAATACTGGTCAATTTATAGGTTCGCCATATGATCGGCTTGTCAATCCCCGCAACTTCTTGCGTATGGGGTTTGATCGGCTTATTTGGCATGAATTTATGGACTTCGTTCTTGTCCAGCACATTGCCCTTATCATCTTCATAATGATAATCAAGGCTATCTAGCACCATGCAAACAAGGTACTCAGTACCATTTGCATGGGAAGCGAATGGTGTACCAGCAATTCGATTTACCCCATTTACAGGGGCTTGGGCTTGGAAGCCTACTGGCTTACCTTCCCGAATTTGCTGGAATTTAACTTCATTGGCATAGTCCAATTCAGTACCTAACTTAACCCTAATTTTTGAGACTTTGAAACAATTCCCATACATGGGATTGTTGGTTTTCCTGAACCCGCTTGGTTCGGTTCTTGTTTCAATCGTAAACTCTTGTTCCTTGGCCAAGGTAGCCAAGGTAGCTTTTAACTGGGCGGTATTCACATTGATCTTCATTCTAAACCCCTTATAAAAAGTTATAAACTTGTCGCCAGTAACATACTGGCAACACCCGTCAATACAGTACACAAGTTGGTACTGTTATCCGAATATGAATCTAAGTGTTTCAATCATCGCAATGAAGAACACTCCAAAGGTAAAAAAAGATCCGATAATGATCGTGAAAAATACCATGCCATCTTTGTCCATTTTCAATCCCCTTTTATTAGTTTGTTACCAGCAACATACTGGCAACGATGATCAATACAGTACACAAGTTGAAGGTTAGATTTTTAAAAAATACAAGGGTAGCTTTTAGACTACCCTTGTATTGAAAGTTTACCCAGAGACAACATTTCGCCAGTAGTGCAATTCCAAGGCTTTACGCTGGTAATCTTGACAAGATTCCAGCGGGGAAATTTTCCCCATGATTTTCATACCATTTGAAGTTTTGCTCTTTTTACGAGCATTTTTGCAATCATTACAGATTCGATTGGCCGAGTGGTCGCTAGCGAAAGATTTACCACAATTCAAGCCCAAGCAAGTTCTAACAGCTTTCATATCTTACCCCTTATCCTTAAGAAAAAGTTGTCAACACCTTGTTAACAACAACACCCAATACAGTACACAAGTTGAAGTGCTTTAAAAAACAGGGGCTTAGATTTGTCCAAGCCCCTGTTAGTGGTTTAACAATCGTTGATATCATGGCCGTCGCAATAATCACTATCTTCATTCATATTAAACCCCTTACAAATTGAAGTGTTACCAGTCTCATTCGCTGGGAACGATGATCAATACAGTACACAAGTTGGTACTGTAATTTTAAAAAAAGGTAATGGTAGTGCGACTTGCGATACCATTACCTTGAAATTTATTTTGGTTTGGGCTTTCTGCGGTTGAATTCCGCATTGTAAATCCTGATTTGACCCGAATATTTTCCGTTTCTATTAAGGCCGTACTTGATACACTCTATGCAATCCGATATTGCATAGAACAATGAAGATTCGGTCATTGTTTTGGCCTGATTTTCGACTTCTGCCCAATCGCACACATATGGATTCATATAAAACCCCTTATAAATTGAAGTGTTACCAGTCTCATTCGCTGGGAACGATGATCAATACAGTACACAAGTTGGCGGTTGAATTTACTCAAGCCTTACCCTTTCGAGGTTCGTACTTGGCAAATTCTCTATATACTTCAATGTTTCTATCACTCCATCGAAGTCTAAATAGCCAACAACATCACCAAAACCGGGGGGATAGGTTAGCTTCATGTCACTATCAAGCACCCCTATTTCAAACAATCCTTCTTTGCCCCCGTAAGTAAATTCACTACTTACGATAGAAGCACTATACCCGTTTTTAAATGTTACTACTTTTCTGTACCCGCCAAGTGCTGATTGCATTTCGTTTAACATTTTTAAACCCCTTTCACAAGATAAGTAACAGGTGTTGACACGCTGCCAACACCCTTCAATACAGTACACAAGTTGATCCCTACTTTCTTACTAGGGTGCGATCCTGAAAGAAAGTAGAATATTCACCATTGTTTACCCAATCGTTGAAAGTTCCAATCGCACCGATTGATTCTAATGCGTTCCTGAGATGGGCAAAGTAAATTCTAGCATCTTCCGCCCTTTGCCAATCTTTTGATAGGTAAGAATCGGCAAGATTAGCTTGTTTGATTAATCCCATTATCGTTTCAACTGTTGTTTCATAGTCCATTTTAAACCCCTTATAAAAAGTAAAGTGTTGCAAGTCACTCGCTGGCAACACTTCTCAATACAGTACACAAGTTGGCGGTTAAACTTCAATTTGTTGGTTGTTCCTTCCATTTACATTGTTGTGGATTATGTTTTTTATTTCATTTGTAGGCACTTTGATAGTTTTTACAAGTGGGTGTGCTTGATTTTTTTGCTTACTTGTTGAAACTGAATACCTATCGGAATTTTCATACCATGTACCTTTAACATTTACGAACATAGGGAAATGATAGCCGTAAGAATAAACAACATAAACATCATCTATTGGAGTTATGTATTCAGCAAACAAGTTATTAGCCTTGAAAGGCTTTTTGTTGATTACAAATTCTCGGCAATTTGTGTTTGAAACTTTCATAGCATACCCCTTGAGTTAAGTTTTGTTGCCAGCAACATACTGGCAACACTTTCCAATACAGTACACAAGTTGGCGTTGATATATCAACGCCATGAAGCACTATTCATCTTCAATGGTTACAAAGCCAATATCAGTTCTTATCTCGTAACCATTAGGGGATAATTCATCATATATCGTCTTTTTGGGATGATTAGAAATACCATCGTTACCATCATAGCCAACATAGTCATAAAGGCCTTTTTTGTATAGTGAACCAATTACCCCCGAAAAACGAGTTCCGTTAATTCCGCTGATTCTTTGTGCTTCCTTAAAATCGAATTGATCAGTCGAGCAAAATACAGCTTTTACCATTGCTTCATAAACCTTTTTTTCCAATTCAGTAAGGCTTTCAATCTTAGACTTAAAATCGCTCATAACATACCCCTTGAGTTAAGTTTTGTTACCAGCAACATACTGGCAACACTTTCCAATACAGTACACAAGTTGGCGTTGATATATCATCGTGGATATATCAACGCCTGAGTTTACTTATATTTCCGTGTAAGATACTGAAGCCTTATCGCCATACAGACTTTTAGCCTTTTTTTCGGCTTGATTATGGCCACTTGACTTAATGTATAGGTTAGGAACTTCAACGCCTTTAGAATCGTACACGATAAACACTTTATTGCCACCAAGACAAATGAACTTTACATTAGCCATTTTTTCAATCCCCTTTGACTTGTTACCAGTCTCATTCGCTGGGAACACTTTCCAATACAGTACACAAGTTGAAAGTCGAAACCAAAAAAAATAGCCGTAGCGCAGATTGCTCTACGCTACGGCTATCGGGGTTGAATCATTTTATCCGTAAATCACTTCTCCAAATATGGCAAGTTGGACAAATGCGTCAAAATCCCACGCATCTGCTTGGCAAAGCCAATCTTCTAACACTTCTTCATTTTCTAGAAGGTTAGAAGGTACTTGCGTCAATCCCTTGCCCCATTTATCTGTAAAAATAAGGGGAACGGCACTTAATAATTTTTCTTTGTCCAATTTATAGACTGTTTCATCTTCATCTACAAAAACATACTTCCAATCATCATATCGCCACTTCACACATTGCAAGCTAGAACTTGCTTCGGGGAAGTTTTCCATTATATTCTTGACTAACATTTGTTCTAAAGCATTATCCATATTCAACCCCTTATAAAAGTTATAAACTGTTACCAACAACGATCACCAATACAGTACACAAGTTGATCCTAAAAGAAATAATGAGAGATTATATAAGAAATATGGCCTTCTAAATTTACAAAGTTATTTTTAAGGATATCTCTGCACATATCCGTTCCAGTATCCCATACTTGTTCAGTTTCTTCTATATCTTCAATAAAGATTCTTGCGTCATCCCCTTGCAAGTATAAAGATTTATCGCTATTAAACAGTATTACACCGCCAATTTTATCAGTAGAGTATTTGTATTCTTCCATTGTATCTCCTTCACAAAGATAAGTAACAGGTGTTGACACGCTGCCAACACCTGCCAATACAGTACACAAGTTGGCGTGGATTACTCGTCATACGAGTTCATTTCATCAAAATGTACTTGTTGTTTCATAATCCATTCCTCTGGTTCATCTTCTTCCTCATCTTCTTCCTCATCTTCTTCCTCATCTTCTTCCTCATCTTCTTTAAACTGTTCTTCCAATTCTTCCCAATTAACATCAGAATCTATAAAATCCTTGAGAAAATCGGGAACTTTGTCGATTGCTGTTTCAAAGTGTTCTTTAGCTGATCGAACATCTTGTAAAGACTCAGGATTGAACCATAGTTCGATTAACCAAGTAGCTCTGTTTGTCCATCCATTCATATCAAACCCCTTATAAAAAGTTATAAACTGTTACCAACAACGCTTCTCAATACAGTACACAAGTTGATGGCACTTTAGAATCCTATTTTGTCGCCAAAAAGAATGTAAACCATTTCCATGCTTTGGTAGTCTATCCAAAGGCAAATATCGGTAATAAATTGAATTATATGAGTCATTGTATTCCCTTTCACAAAGATAAGTAACAGGTGTTGACACGATGCCAACACCCTTCGATACAGTACACAAGTTGGCTTCTACTTATCAATCGGGTAGAAGTGGTACGACCAAGCAAATCCGAATTCGAACCAAAACCCATACTTGGCACATAGATCGTTGAATTTGTCTATGCCTCTTTCGCCTTTATCGAAATACATATCAGTTTTTGTTGGGGTTTGATATGCGTTAAGAAGCTGATACAATTCCCCTTCCGAGGTTATCGTGCAGATTGCTCCGCTCCCAATAGTCTCGCCCCTTTCTACATCCCATTCGTGTTGGGTGTGAAACCTTGTATCATCAGAATACTTCTTGACCATGTTTTTCAAGACCTTTAGCATTTCTTTTTCTTTACATTCTACCATGATTCGATTCTCCCCTTGAGTTAAGTTCGTTGCCAGCAACATACTGGCAACGCTTTCCAATACAGTACACAAGTTGACTAGTATCGCCCACCGCCTTCACATGTGGCTTGTTCCCACAAGTCAAAGGCATCTTTGTAATGTATCTCCCGCTTTATCGGGGTCTCATATACTGGGGCCTCGCTTGGGTTGCTCCATTGGGCAACATTCTTAGCAACCAATTCAATACACTCTTTGCGTGTCTTTGCTACAATGTTGTAGCAAGAGCGATCATCGTCCTGCCTAGCAATCCAAACCACTAACTTAGCCATAACTAAACCCCCTTTAATTAAGTTCGTTGCCAGCAACACACTGGCAACGCTTTTCAATACAGTACACAAGTTGGACCTTAAAAATTCTCGTTCACATAATCAATCAATTTTTGAATAGGTTCGTTATTTTTGAATAGCTTTACAAAGCCATCATCTTCCATTAATATGCTTGGCAATACAAATGTCGCACCAGCGACTAAATCTAATACAATGTTATCGCCAACACCATGTTTATTGATCTTCATTCTAAACCCCTTATAAAAGTTGAATCTTGTTGCCAGCAACATACTGGCAACACCCTCCAATACAGTACACAAGTTGAAGTGCCTAGTTTTCCAACCTAGGCTTGGGAGTTCCATCTTCGTTACGATATCCGTCAGAGATCTCATTTACATACATATCATCCAAACAATCAACGCAAAATTCAGAGTAATTATCGTTGAAGTGATATTTCTCCCTGAATTCTTTTGCTTCTTTCAAGTCAATAATACAATCGCAATAATGACATTCCATATTAAACCCCTTATAAAAAGTGATAACTTGTTACCAGCAACATACTGGCAACACCCTTCAATACAGTACACAAGTTGATCAGCTATTTCTTGGGTACATAAACGACATCAAAGTAAACAGATAAATCGGAGTAAAGACGACAAAAAAAGCATTCCAAAAATTACCATTAAAAAAAGTATCAATCATATTATCCCCTTGTAAAAATAATAGTCACTATCACAATGACAATTGTAAAAAGAATAGGCATCATCACAATGACAATGCCTAGTAATTGGTTTACTTCTGTGA
>Ga0209191_1000813_pt1 | contig 22360 bp, 14 predicted proteins | sample S_130626_EF_Meta_FD_187320 | JGI IMG/M metagenome (GOLD analysis project Ga0209191, IMG submission 187320) | Freshwater microbial communities from Lake Simoncouche, Canada to study carbon cycling - S_130626_EF_MetaG (SPAdes) (version 2) | ecosystem: Environmental > Aquatic > Freshwater > Lake ...
CATATACATGGCATTACTTGTTAGCTGGTGATTGTCAGACGGCGATTACTGGCTACGAAAAGGCTAAGTCGACGTGCATCGAGCCATATCGCAAGGGTGTGTTGAAGGTCAGTGCGTTCCATGAGGCGGTACTTCTTTCAGAGATAGCTAACTGCGATTCGAATTACGCGCTTTCGCAATTAGGTATTGGCGCAAAGCTTGGTGAAGCGATTGCGCTCTGGGAACCAAACCTCGAGACAGGACATACAGAGACACGATTCTTCTTGGCGATGGCTCAGCATAAGGTCGGCGAGTTTGAGGGGCGAGATGCCACCTTGCGCGGGATGAGTGATGAGCAATGGCGCGCTATGAAAGATGAGATGAAGGATATGAGTCGCAACGCCAATGGCTTCTTCAAGTCGTGGTGTTCTGAAGGTGCTGACTTTTTGAAGCAGTTTAAACGCTAACTATCTCGTTCCTGGAAAAGCATTTACAAACTGAACTTTAATGTCTGGGAAAGCAGTCACGATCTGAACTGTGAAGTCCGGGAATGCATTCACAAACTGCCATTTGCCGCACTTGTCTGGGAATGCCTTTACCTGCTGAACCTTCAAGTCAGGAAATGCCTTCACCATTTGAATCTTGAGATCAGGAAATGCTGTAACAACTTTTACCTTACCTGCAAGATAGATACCCTTATAGAAGCATCCAGTAGCGTTCCCGGCGTTTGCAGTACTAGGTGAACCAATGATCAATCCACAAACGAGCGCCGAAGATATTGATCCCCGAAGTATTGCCTTGCGAATCATTCAGAGAATTTCATGCTTGCTGACGCATCAGCGCTTCTGCTTCCGGTTGCAGATAGATAAATTTCATGAGTGCCTTTATATGTTGGTGCGTAATCGACTTCCTCGATTGAGTCGAACCAAGCATCGCGACACACTTTTAGTTGAAGAGTTCCAGATTTAGGCATCGCCTTAGTTGAAGCCTCTGCACTAGCTCCGTACCAGGTAGCTTCACCGACTGTACGATCCTCATCATCCGTGATTACTACGGTGAAGTAAGACTCATCGAGTTCGAGCTTACCGACTTGGTAACGAACAGGAATCTTTGCGCAGCCCGACTTAGGCAACTTGAACAATGATGGATAAGAAATTGATACCAAAGTAGAAGCCTTCAAGGTTTTGTTTGGGATCTTTGCTGCACTCGCAAACCCAAAGGAAGAAAGAGTTAGACCAAATGTCAACGCAATTGCCACTGCTACTCGAGCTCTATTTATTCTCATACTGGTAATTATTGTCTCTGCGTATTATTTTTGCCAAATAATGACTGGTCAGATAAAACAGGTGGCGCACAATTTGATTCGCTATTCACGGTGAACAATCTAGAATCAAACCTTGAATGCAAACAGGCATTTAGTCTAATTTATTAGGAGTATAGATGAACCGCATCACACGAGTTGCAGTAGTTACTTCTGCTGTCTTCGGATTGATCATGACTTTTGCTGGTCCCGTCTCGGCTGCGGATACATCCACAGCAACTAATCAAGACGGAAGCGGCGTAGTAATTTCTGCAGAAAAAGCAGCAAAGGCACGCGGTTGTACCTTGAAAGCAAAGGGTAACTGCTCGAAAAAGAATCTAGCTGGACTTGATTTCTCGAATTTGAATCTCACAGGAATGAACTTCTCTGGCGCAAATCTTTCCGGTGTTGACTTCTCGGAGTCAATCCTCAGTAAAGTTAACTTCACAGGTGCAAACCTAGCGAATGCTAATCTTTCAGATGTAACTGCGCTTCAGGCAAACTTTACGGGAGCTGCCCTACGTCAAGCTAACTTTGATAGTGGTGACTTCATGAAGTCAATTTTTAATAAGGCTAAGGGTTCTCGCGCAACACTAACTAATGCGGACTTTACTCAAACCTCTGGTATCAGCGCTGATTTCCAGTATGCGGATCTCTCCGGTTCAATATTTGAGCAAGTTAATTACAAGTATATTAATCTTTCATATTCAACTGGCTTAGATGCGCGATTCTCTGATGCCCAGCTAGTCGGAGCCAAGTTCCGCAATGCGAAGTTGACTCAGCCTGATTTTTCTGGTGCGAACATGAATAACGCTGACCTAACTGGCTCTTCAATCACTCTTGAAGATCTGGAAACTTCAGACTATTGCGGAGCTCTTCTTCGTGACGGTTTCTACTCAGATAAAGACAGTTGTGAGAACGCGTAATTAATCAACACTGTTTAGAGTTTGTTTGTCAGAGCCGTGAGTGCGAGCACTTGCGGCTCTGACTAATTTCAGGAGGAGTATTGTGAAGTCTGGTAGGGCCAAATCAATTGTCACAGTGAGTGGATTACTGCTATCACTAATTGCGTTGGCGCCTGTTCCAGCAAATGCGAATGTCATTGCATCAGGTGATGCAGACGGCTCTTGCACGCAGGCCATCTCACCTGCAACTGGTGTCCTGGTGAGCCGTGTTGGTAATGATTGTTTAATTCAATTCACCGGTTCTGGAAATTATTCTTGGACACCATCTGTATCTGTTTCTGTTCGCTACTTGGTGGTGGGCGGAGGCGCTAGCGGTACGCGCGGAGTGTGTTTCGTTTATTGGGGCCAAGGCGGCGGTGGCGGAGAAGTTCTTGCGGGATCTAGCAACATCACTGCGGATGGAACCGGTAGAAGCATTTCGGTCGGCAATGGTGGATCTCGTAGTGGAATCTGCGGATCTGGAACCGGTAATTTTGGAGAAAATTCTTCTTTCGCCGCATTCAATGCGCGCGGTGGCAAACCGTCCAACAATTCGACTACTTCAAATTCCGGTGCTCGCGGAGGTTCTAGTGGCAATGGAAATATTGGCGGCACAGGAGCTGCTAATGGAGTGGATTGCAATGTTGGAGGGTGTCAGGTAGGTGGCGGTGGTGGCGCCGGCGGTGCGGGTAACGGAGTTAACGGCGGGGCAGGAATTAGCTCGGATATTTCTGGGGCAAATATTGTTTATGGAAGCGGTGGTGCTGGCTGGGGAGATGTCGCAAATATTGGCATCGCTGCTTCGGGTGGAGGAACACCAAGCACTTCGGCGTGTGATGCACCATCAAACCGTGGAGGCGGTGGAGCTGATTGCTACGGTTTTTTTGATACCGGTGGCGCGGGTGGTTCTGGATACGTCGCGATTCGATACACAATTCCAGCGCCAGTAGTAGTTACGCCAACACCCTCACCAACAGCAAGTGCTTCACCCTCACCAACAGCAAGTGCTTCACCCTCACCAACAGCAAGTGCTTCACCCTCACCAACAGCAAGTGCTTCACCTTCACCAACAGCAAGTGCTTCACCCTCGCCAACGAGTCAGCCAACGCTCAGTATTACCTCGCAACAAAGCGTAAACGTTGGAAGCTCGCTATCGCTTGCGACCTCGGGTGGCGCTGGAACTGGATCTGTCACTTTCACCGCTTCGCCATCAAATGTCTGCAGCATTAGCGGAATCGCTTTGACTGGAGTTTCTGCAGGAGACTGCACAATAACTGCTACGAAATCGGCGGACTCAACTAATTTGCAAGCTACTACTACTAAGACAATTCAGGTTATTGCTGCCCCGGATACTGCGCCGCCGGTAATTGGCGTCATCTCACCAATTTCTCCATCCGTCGCGTTGGAAAATGGAACTGTAAATATTTCGGTGGCAGTAACTGATCAAACTGGAGTTTCCTCTGTAACTGCAACAGTTGTGCGAAATACATCAGCATCAGTTCAGGTAAGTGAGACTGGCCTTACATCTGGCGTCTATACGCTCACTCGCTCGTCTGGAACAGCCACAAATGGAGTTTGGACTGTAAACGGCCCAGTGGCGGTGGGTTCTGGTTCATCAGGACTTTTAATCTCTGGCGTTTATGATCTCGTCATCACTGCTGTGGATACAAACGGTAGAACTTCTTCTAGTCCGAATGTCGTTGGCGCATTCACAGTTGGTCGACAGACAGCTGCGCCAATTCTGAATAGTGGTACTTACACGCCTTCTTCTGTAGTTGTAGGCAATTCTTTGACAGTAAGTACCTCGGCCGTCGTGTACGGATCTGAAGTTTCATCAATCGTTGCGACAATTGGCACAATAAACATCACGGCCACATTAACGAGGGTATCTGGAACTAATGCATCCGGGCAGTGGAGTGCGACGATTCCGATACCACTTTCCACAAGAGTCGGTCAGTATCCGATAACGCTCTCGAGTAGTTCAATAAATGGTCGTTCTGGTCAATCAGTAACTTTGGGAAATGTAACGATCACCGCGCCAGCTCCGAGCGTTACCTTTACTCAGCCAATCTCAAATTCAAATGTCTCAGCCATCACAACAGTGACGGCGCAGGCAAGCGTTGCGTCAGGAACTTCAGGACGCATTAGCTTTGTTTGCCTTCAAGTTGATGGAGTCACAGCAAATGCAGATGTAGCAATTTCGGGAACAGGAACATGGTGGAGTTCTACGACTCAGAACCAAGGCCCGACAAGTAATTGCTATGCCACATCAACATCAGTTCAAGGAACAGCAGAATTTAAATGGAATATAAATCTTTCATCAAGAAATAACGGACCGGTTAACTTCAGCGCTTATGTCATTGACTCATCGGGGAGCGTTAGTCCGACAGTAACTCGTTCTGCCGTGGTCAGCATTGCCCAACCAACTGTTGCCTTCACCGCCCCAACTGCAAACTCAACCCAATCTGGTGTCTTCACCGTTAAAGCTTTCGGATCTGTTGCCTCCGGCAGCACTGCTGAGATCCGATATGTCTGCTTCAAAATCGATGGTGTTTACACAAATCAACGTGTTATTACTTCAGCCAATGGACAGTGGTGGTATGACGCCTTCACTGTTAGTGGCTTTGGCAGTTGCTTGCGAGCATTGAACGGCGATATTACTTCTAGCAGCAGTCGCATACGACAGTCAGCTGAATTTGCATGGAGCCTTGATGCAACTGGTTATACAAATGGGTCCCACAGCCTTGAAGTATTAATTATTGATACAACAGGAAAGCAATCTTCTTGGGCGAGCCTGCCATTTACAGTCAGCATTGCCCAACCAACTGTTGCCTTCACCGCCCCAACTGCAAACTCAACCCAATCTGGTGTCTTCACCGTTAAAGCTTTCGGATCTGTTGCCTCCGGCAGCACTGCTGAGATCCGATATGTCTGCTTCAAAATCGATGGTGTTTACACAAATCAACGTGTTATTACTTCAGCCAATGGACAGTGGTGGTATGACGCCTTCACTGTTAGTGGCTTTGGCAGTTGCTTGCGAGCATTGAACGGCGATATTACTTCTAGCAGCAGTCGCATACGACAGTCAGCTGAATTTGCATGGAGCCTTGATGCAACTGGTTATACAAATGGGTCCCACAGCCTTGAAGTATTAATTATTGATACAACAGGAAAGCAATCTTCTTGGGCGAGCCTGGCTATCACGGTGAATAATCCGCTACCAACTATTTCAGTCGTTTCTCCCGCGAATGGCATGAGGGCCATTGGCGAAGCATTGGTCACTGTTGAGATCGCATCGAGCTTAGGCGCTGTTTTCGTTGGCATTGATGCGCCAAACGCTTCACCGTCTGGTTACTCTGAGCAAGTTCAGATCAATAACGCCAGCGCTCCAGCAGGTTCCCAATTTTGGAATGCTGGTTCAGCAAAGACATTTACTTGGAAGATAGATACCTCATCCTGGAAGACAGGTCAGCGGGTTATTTCAGTTTCAGTGGTTGACCGAGCAGGCCAGTTAGTGACTTCCCAACTCACTCTTGATGTTCAAAGTGCTAAGCCAACCGTATTTATCACCACCCCATCTGATGCTCAGATAGTAAAAGGAAAATTCACTTTTGCTGCTCTCTTCTCGAGCCCAGCGGAAGCCGGTAGATCAATCAGGTATCTAGGTATTTCAGAAATTAATGCAGTGCCGCAATACAATGCCGATAGTGGTTACTCCGATCAATTGTCCGGGAAGTTTAAAGTCACGGGAATTCCTCGAGATAGTTCGAATTCAGCACTACGCGCAAGTTGGACAGTTGATTTTTCAAAGACTGCACCTGGCCCATATTCGGTCACCATCGCGGCAGTTGATAACCGGGGGGACAAGACTGAACAAACTATCAGATTCACAATTGAAAAGCCACTGCCAGTGGTTCAAATTCTGTCACCATCCAAGGATCAAACAGTTAATGGAGCTATCTCACTCAAGGTAAATGCAATCAGTGATCCAGCAACTACTTCAAAAATTAGTTTTATCGCAATAAGCAGCACACTTTTCACCCCTCAGTTCTTAGGGCGAAGCACTTATTCGTGCCAGCTAGATGCCAAATATGTGTGTCTAAGTGTCGAGGATTTGAAGGATTATTCCTGGACCTCACCGATTGCAGGATGGAAAGACGGCGACTACACACTCACTGTTATAGCAATTGATGAATCTGGAAATACGGGTACTCAATCCGTTAACTTCAAAGTTTCGAGTGTTGCCCCGACAGTCTCCATAACGAGTCCCAGCGCAGGTGTTATCGCGAAAACCTCATTCACAGTTGCGGCATCTGCGATTGCTAACACATCTAGTGGCGCTGAGATCATTGCTGTTGCAATCAGTGATCGCTCTGCAACCCCCCAATTCCCCGGATCACTCTACGGGCGACAGGTTGTTGGCCTACCTTCAGATGCAGCGATCTGGCAGGTCGCAAATGTAAAAAATCCAAGTTGGCTGTTGGATCCATCCGGCTGGAGTGAAGGCGATAGAGTCATCAACGTATTTGCTATTGATTCAAATGGAAAACTTGGGCAATCATCAATAACGGTGCATGTAGCACCAGAGCCAACATGGAAGATTGATGTTCAGGGTTCTCCAGTCTTAGGCAAGTCAGTTCCAGTTCTGGTAACCATGACGACAAATATTCCTCGTCGAAGCAACCCTCCAGTAGTTATCGTGCTTCAGACTTCAAGTACTTCGGCTGGACCGTGGACTGATTTAGGACAAATCACATTAGATTCGTCCGGAACTGGTTCTGGAAACGTACTCGTAAGCAAAGACTTCTATGTTCGTGTGAGCCATCCAAACTTAGATGCGGTGCAATCAGGCACCAGCGCAGCAAAACGAATCGTAAGCGTGCCTGATCCATCTCGTCCCGGTGAGGACGATGGATCTGGCAAACCGAATGAGGATGGATCGATTCCCCGAGTAATTTGCACTGTTCCTCCTAAGCTAAAGTCTGGAGCGAAGTTGGTATTTTCTTGCGTAGCTCAAGATGTTCAAGATTCTTCGCAGGGCGTCTCAATCATGCAGCAGACTGGCTCGGGTTCTAAGAAGATCGGTAACGCAACAATTCGTGGCAGCAAAATCACCGGATCAATAACGATCAAGGCAAAGGGAAATATCACCTTCAGATTGGTGGGAGCAGGGGGAAAGTACGTTCCATGGACCTCTAACCCATTTACGGTCAAGTACAACTAAGTGAAAGTGTGACCATCCATTTATGAAATCTGACCTGACATTTGTCGCACCCGCTTTGCGGGGAAAATAGGCTAATCACATGAGAAAACTAGCCGTTGTCATTGCACTTGTCGTATCTCTCGGTGCGCTATCTCCTGCCCAAGCGGCGCCAGTAAAAAATGGCGCAAAGTGCACCAAGCTAAACCAAACTACAAAAGTGGCACGAGTGACTTACACATGTACTCAATTTGGATCATCTCTTCTTTGGGCTACAAAAGACTGGCGACCTCCTTACGTGGCTCCAACCGGATCAAGTACTTGGTATTCATATAGCTACAGTCTCTTCCTGCAGACTCGCTCCTCAACGCTAAGCGCCTACGACTACGATTACGTCTATGGATCGTCAGGGTTTGCAACTCGCTCCAGAGCAATTTATTGGTGCGATAACACTTTTGTAAGTTCTGATTTCTTTGATGATTATTACTCGCTCTCCAACTATCAGTTGAGTCAAGCTGTATTGGGTTGTGCAGATGGCGTCTTGCGACGCGACGGCTAGGGAGCCCGAGTCGAAGGCTACTTTTTGTATAGAAGGTCCCGGCAAAATCTCTTTTTGGACCTCTTCACTGACCGGTCAAGCGGGGAGTATTCACCCTGAGTTCAATTGAGGGTATGGCGCAAACGCCTGACATCTAGAAGACTAAGGCCCTATTTATCATCCACGCTGGGTGGAGTTATAAACAATCTTCAAGGGGGTCACGCTCGTAATGGCTAAGAACTCCTCGAAGGCCTCCTTCATTCCTTTGTTAGTCGCAACTATTGCAATCGTTATCAGCGTTGTGATCACTGTTCTTACGCGTAATCAAGCACATGCCTTTTTGATGCATTTGGTCGGATATGTCCTGACACCACTTGTCGTCGCACTTTCGATGGGTTGGGATGCAATAGATCAGCGCAAGAAGACTGGTGCGGATGCCTGGTTTGAAAAGAATACAAAGTTCTCTTTAATTTTAAGAATTCTCACCGGAATCTCTTTTTTAATCGCGCTGCCTCATATCAGTTCGATGGCTAAAGACATCGCAGAAAAGTTGGCGTCATGAAGCTCACGCGAATCAAAAAGATTGTGCTCGTTGCATTTTCTGCGCTGCTGATGCTTTCAGGGGTCTCTACCGTTGGTGCGACATCTCATGATGGGCAAGGCGCGAGGAGCAACTCAGCTCTTTCAGAAAATGGTCAACGTGCTTTTGCAGATCTTGGTCGCTGTTTACAGTCACAAGGGAAAGAGAAAGTCCTCGATGTTTTCTATCTGATCGACGAGTCTGGAAGTCTTCAAGGCACAGACTCAGAGAAAAAACGTGCCGAGATTTTGAGCTCAAGCTTGATTCAATTAGCATCCTTTAGAAAAGATGTCATAGTTAATTACTCAGTTGGATTCTTTGCTCACAAATATGCTGTCTGGAAATCTTGGACAACCGTGAATCAGGGTGGCATCGTCTCGGAAGCAGCAAAGTTAGATGCCGAGGTAAGAAAGCGCGATCAGGGAGATTGGACCGATTGGCTCAAGGGCGTCAATGGCGCTATTACTGAACTTAATGCCCAGCATGAACGCACAAATGGATGCAGTACGTTAATTTGGTTAACAGACGGTGGAATTGAACTTGAGACTGTTGATCAGACCGTCGATGCAATTGAACAGCTTTGTACAAATCGCTTTGATGTTCTGCGCAAAAATAATGTGACAGTGCTCGGAATTCTACTGAAAAACGATGCATATTTAGACACCTTGAGTGCTGAAGATAAGAAGCAACAGTTACTGCGAATGGCATATATGCAGCCAATGATCGAAGGCACGGGACGTCTCTACGACAACACGGTGCGAAATTGCGGAACGTATCCCGTTCCAAAGAATTACCGACAAGGAGCGCTTTTTGTCGCACAGGATCCAAAGGATCTTGCATTTGAATTCTTGAAACTTCCTCCACAAATTGAAGGGTGTAAGGAATCGCCTTCAATTAGTGGAGATGTAAGTGAATTTAAGATTGAAAACGGAATAAGTGATTTCCAGATTGTCACTAAGTCGCCCAACTGGCGATTAACTGATCCGGCAGGGAAAACTTTAACCGCGACCTCAAAAGAAATTCGAGTTTTTGAAACCGCTGGTGCTTCCCAAATTAAGGTCGGAACAACTCAATCAGGTGTAGGCAAATGGAAATTCTCAGGAGATGATGACGCCGTTCTCTATCTCTGTGCAGGGCTAGACATTGTGATTGATGCGGGAAATGATCTGATCGCAGGACGCCCAGGTTCACTATCTGGAAAAGTGATTCTGCAGCGTAACGGATTACCAGCAAACCTTAGTGTTTATGCTTCAAACCATCCGATAACAGTGCAGCAGATAGGTGGGGACGGATCTTCAAGTGCACCGGTTGAGGCAACTCAAAGTGCGCCATCATCATTCAAGCTCGAGAACTTCACACCTACAGCCGGCCAATCAGAACTTGAGATCCGAGTAACTCTTTATTTGACGACGAAAGATGGATTTGAACTTGCTCCAATATCCGTCTCGCAGAAACTTGAAGTTCGTCTTCCAGAGAATTACCCATCACTCAAATCAACGCCTATCACCCTGAGCGATCTCAATAAGCCAGATGATCCCGCCAGAGGCGATGCGATCTTCAAAGCACCAGTTGGGACAGATGGAAAGGTGTGTATCGCACCTAACGCCAAGGTAAAAGTAATCAGCGATGCAGTGGCTCGCGAAAAATCCTATGTTCTTAAAACGGCGGGAGTTGATGCAACCGGCTGCATGCCAATTCGTAATGGAGAGAGTGATGGAAAGATTTCACTTACGATTTCAAATGACATCACCGCCACTGCCGACGTTGTTTTAGAAATTCCTGTTACCTATTACTCAGACGCAGAGCCTGGAAAGAGCTTTACCCTTGGTGCGCGGGTTGAATTTGTCTCACACGTTCCGGGAGAAGAGAACGCGAAGTGGTGGACGATACTTCTTACAATTCTAGGTATTGGATTACCACTTGGTTTGATCTATCTCATGTCTTGGCTTACCACGAAGATCGCATTTGGACGACAGGTTCAACGCGCGGCATATCCAGTCATGTTAACGCCAGCTGATCGATATACGGGACGAGATGGCAACGCAATTGCTATTGATGGCGCAGATTTTAAGATTCGACCAGAGCAGCCAGATGTTCGTTCATTCGATGATTCTGTTGGGACTTTCAGAACAAAGATTTCTAAACTTGTATTAGCAGCACCTTGGTTTGAAGTAAAAGCTGCGGAAGGTACACGCATTATTACTTTGGCACATGCTGCACCTCAATTGAAGCGCCGCTTCTCATCTGGAAAACTTGCACCAATCCCTGGAGATATGGGCAAGATTTGGGCGCTGCAAGTGAGCGATGCAGATCTTCTCAAGTTTGAGAAATCCACTTCTATTCCGGGAACGCTAGTAATTTTCAAGAGAAATAATCTTGCTAATCCAAATCAGTTCAGAGATGTTTTCAATGGTGTAACAACAAAGGCAGGCATGTGGCGCGAAGTTACCCGCCTTGCAGATGTTGTTAAGAATGAAAGTGTTAAACCTGAAAAAACCGCTAAAGGTAAAAAGGGTGGAAATGGTGGAGGTCCAACACCACCTCCGCCACCGCCAGCTGGTCCAGGCCGTCCTGGTGGAACTCCACCGCGTCCGGGTTCAAGTGGTCCAGCACCGATTCGGCCAGGATCTGGAAGTAGTTCTCCAGTTCGTCCTGGAGGTTCTGCGCCATCAAGTGCTCCATCTGCACCAAGTACATCGAGTCGTCCAAGTGGAGCAACAACTCCAACTGCGCCGCCTCCACGTCCGGGTTCATCGCAACCGCCAAAAAGAGTTTAAGAGTTAACTAAGAAAACAATCGAAAGGCTAAAAAAATGCTATCCAAGTTCCTGCTCGTAGGTGTCGGTGGTTCCGGAGGAAAGACTCTCCGTGCACTCAAGAACAACCTTGAACTCAGACTGACCCAAGCCGGTTGGGACACAGGTCTGCCTGCAGCATGGCAGCTTCTGCACATTGATAGCCCAGTGATTCAAGATGGAACAGGTTTTCCAGCACCGATGTTGCCAGCTACTGACTACATGGGTCTATCAAAGGCAGGACAGAAGTACACCGATGCTTATCAACGCATGATGACATTTGTTGATGGCCAAGATAAAGAAGACTTCAAAGAGTTTGTACCGAGTGACCAAACAGTCGATGTTGATATCACAGCAGGTGCCGGACAGTTCCGTGGCGTTGGTCGCGTTCTCGTTCTTTCAGCCCATGATCAAGTCAAGGCCGCCTTGCGCGAAAAAATGAACAAGATGACATCTGGTGCTGCCGATGCTGAACTTCGTAACTTAGCGCGCAAGCTCGGCGTAGATGATCAGATTCAACCTTCGCCAACAATCATTGTTATCTCTTCAATTGCTGGCGGTTCTGGTGCTGGACAGTTCCTTGAGATTTCAGAGATGATCAAAGGGCTTGAGCCTTCACAAAACTGGGTCCACGAAATCTTTAACATGCTTTACGCGCCAGATGTATTCACTGAAGTAGATCCAGAACTCTTGGCTGGTAATGCTTTATTTGCTATGGCTGAGGTAATGAGTGGTATCTGGTCGAAGCCAGCTGCTGGAACTATTCGCATGACTGATCGCATGGGTGCTGCTATCCCTTATGGCGACCCAAATTACAAGACTGGCGCTAAGTACAATTTCATGGTTGGTAAGGGCGGATTCGAGACTCAGGAAGATGTTTATCTTGCAGTTGCCTCATCGCTTACAACATGGATCACAGATCAAGAAGTGAATGACCGCATTACAGCGTTCTCACGAGGTAACTATGCGAACTCAACACTTGAATCAAACCTCCCAGATCGTTCTGGCTTGAAAGAGCCAAATAAGGATGCAACGCCATTTATGGCCCTCGGATTCGGTCGTGTTGGTCTTGGTAAAGAGCGTTTCGTCGCTTACTCAGCAGAGCGTCTGGCACGTTCTGCTATCGATCGCATGCTTTTTGCACATACACTGGATGATCCACGCTTTGCGATCAAGACTGAAGATGAGTGGATCACTTTCTACGCTGAGAAGAACCTCTTTGACTTTATCGATGAAGTTCAGCTCAACGAAGAGACTGAAGAACATAACGATGTTATCGACGCCATTCGTCCAACGCGCGACACATTCTTCTCAGAGTTCAAGAATGAAGTTTTGGGACTTGCATCTCAAGGTTTGAATGCAAAGACAAATGCCCAGTCTCTCATCGAGTGGGATGACAATCTACGCAACGGATTCAATGTTCTGATTGAGTCATATCTTGGCCGTGAAGCATTGGCTCGCAACGAAAAAATGCGTCCATGGGTTAAGCAGAAGAAGGTTGATGTTCTTGCAACAACTTCACGCTATGCATCCCAACAGGGCATTAAAGTCACTGTAGAAATCCTTCGCCGCCTAGGGGATAAGCTCATTGGCGTTGCCGATGAACTTCGCGCAGAGGCAGAAGTTTCACTTAAGTACGCTGCAGATCTCTCTTCATATATCCGTGGTGAACTCGGCCAGGTTCCAGAGAAGAATCAGAACGAGATTCGTGCTGACCATCCTGCAGTAGATGCAGCACTTGAGCGAGTAGTTGACTCGTTTAGCTACCGCGCCGAGGCATCACTGAAGCAGACTGTGGCAACACTCCTTGCAGATATGAGTGAGAACTTTATCGAGCCTTTGCGCGATGACTTACTTGCTGTTCACAAGGGGTTACTTACAAATAAGGAAGAATTCACGGCCTGGTCCACAGAGGATTCTGTGTCTGTGCCTAAGCGTTTCTCTCCTTCTAAGAACGAGAAACTCCTCATTGAAACTAAGGAGTACCCAACAGAATTCGCTGAGTTGGTGAACAACTCAGTACCGTCTGAAAAGCGGGCTAACTCAATGCGTGTAGTTATCGATGAAGTCATCATGGGCGGACTTGCTATCCCTGATCTTGATCGTCGTAATTATTGGACATTGGTAGGAACTTCTCGCGATTGGGTGCCAACAATCCGCGAAGCTCGTGAAGATAGCCAGCAGACAGCACAGGCTGCTCGTTTTGATATCTCACTTAACCCATACGAGTATCTTGATCGCTCCTATAAGTGGATGAAGCGAATGGGAACACCATTTGTTAATTACATTAATGAGAACTTGGCAACATATCTTACAAAGGCACCTGATAAATCAATTCTTCAGGATCGTCATAATAAGTTCTTGGCAAAACTTGGTGAAGCAATTGATGATGGTGCACCTCTGATCACCATTAACCAAGGCTTGCTCTCAAAGATTCACGACTCTAAGCCAACAGCTAGCGTTGTAGTTTCAACTTTCCCATTAGATCAAACACACACGATTTACAACAAGGTTGAAGAACTCTTGATCCAAAAGGGACTTAAGGATGCAGTGGGCGGAAAGACATTTGATGCTCAATCTCCAGCCCAGAGCATCGACTTCTTCAGCGTGCATCAGGGTGTGCAACCAATGGTTCTGGATTCAATTATTCAGCCAATCTCTAAGTACTGGAGCGAACACAGCTCACGCCCGGCAACTCGTCAAAGCTTGTTGCAAGATCGTCGCCCTCGTTACCTGTACGAGTCAATCCCTGCTTCGGAAAAACCAAAGCAAGATATTCTCAAGGGATTCTTTGTTGCTAAAGCGCTCAAGCAATTCCAGACAGATAAGAATCTCAGCGATGAAGTTCTCACCGATAAGGGCCCAAAGCTTTCAGTGTGGTCTGGTGAAGGATCTAAGTGGTTTGATTTCCCACATCCTTTGCTCTCACCTGATGTAATTAAGGCGACAGACTTTCCTGGTGCACTCCTTTACTCAATCACGCTCGGTATCGTTGCGTGTAACGCATCGCAATCGCTAGAACCTCTTGCAGGCTATTCACGACTTCAGACTTTGGCACATATTGATTCGCCAAGTTCTCCAATGAAGAAGTGGATCATTACAGGAGATCTCAAGGGAGCTCCAACGCCAGATGCCAAGCGCGCAGGAACGATTAGCGATAGCGCTGAAGCACGTAAGGCCACGATTGCTGCCTATATTGCTGATTTCATTGCCAAGTACGAAGCACGATTTGCAAAGCAGAGCCTTCCTTCAGGCAATGAGAATGCAATGCCACGTGACCTCACATGGGAGATTCGTGAAGCTCTCATGCGTGCATTAATTTCATTACAGAAAGAGATTCTTGCAGTCGATATAAATTCAGATGAGGATGACGACTAAAGATGTCACACACGTGGGAGAACAACTCGATCAGCATTGTTTTGCTACCGAGTGAAGTTCGGTATTCAAAGGTTCACGAGCAGCTCAAGCAGTGGATCGGTGATGGCTTATTGGGCAACTTTGTCTGGATGACTGCTGACAACATCAAGCCAGAAGAGTTTGGCCCACCCACAATCAGAGGTACCGTATGGGGTCTTGACCATAACCGTGAACTAGTTGGAATCGAAGTGGATCCTTTTGAAGAGATGGCAAAGAATCGCTTCAAGACTGTCAGACTGCTGGCGGTCCGAGTACTCTCAAATACATTCGATCCAGATGAGACTGAGTACGAGAAGTTCAATCTTTTAAGCGAGTACATCAGACTTTCGTTGCCACTGGCAACGAGTAATGATGAACCAGGAAAGAAGACTAATCTTCGCCGTATTAACTTGGTTGTTCATCCAACAGATCTGCAATCAACTGATTATTCGCAGGTCTTTAAGGGACATTGGGACCACCACGTCATAGCTTCTCCTGAAGATCGAAAGACGCCTTTATCTGCAGATCGTTTTGTAAAGGAAGATGCTCGCTATCCAAAGTTCATTTCAATGCATATTGCAGCCACTGGCGGTCTCTGGAACGGAATTTCCCGTAGCCCATTTGATGAATTAGCCAAGCCTGAATCAGGTGCGCACTCCTACCAACTTTCTCGTGTATTTGTTAACTCAGTTCTTACTGATGGACTATCGCGACGCGTCGCAGCTTCAGTCTTAAGTGATTTGGCTGATCCGACAATTGACCTTCACCAAAAGGGATTAGTTGCAGAGATTCCAGATACCGTCTTTATTCCCGACACTGATGTTGAAGCCTGGGTTGATGAGATGGTCACGATCGTTTTCGGACGTGAAAACGGTTTGCTCTCATTTGAAGAGCCAGTACCTGCCGAAGAGTTGAAGTGGGTGAAGTGGACTGAATGGCAAGGAATCAAAGATTTCCTTGCTTTTGCAGGTAAGAAAATTATCTCAATGCCAAAATGGTGCTGGATTTGGACTCGTCGCCGCATTGGTAAGAAGTTAACTGATTCTCTTGCTGGCCCTGACGGCGGCTTAATCATTGGCGTTGATCAAGATGATGCCGCAGACATTCGCGATAAGTCACTCTTTGACGCAATGGCTACCATCGATGGAAATATTCAAGAGGCAAAGAAAGCTCTTGTCACTCCATTCCGTCGGACTAACACAGCATCTCGCCCAGGATTGTGGTCAGATATTCGCCAACTTATTTACGGGTTCCTCGAGGGTGGAGATCTCTCAAAATATGGAGTTGAAAACTTTGATGGCCGATTCCCACTATTTTCAAAGGTTGGAGACTTGATTCAGGATCCCAAAGAGATTCATCCTGTCCCAGGCCCACTCTCAGAGCTAAGCGAGATCACAGAGATAACCTGGAAAAATATTGATCAAGCAGAAGAGCTTGTTGTCATTCATTCTGAGCACATCGCATCACGCAGAGCCGAACTCGATGAAAAAGTTGAGCAACTCGTTGCTATCGATTCTCAATTAAGAGAACTTCTTGGAGATGCTCCTGCACCCCAACCCAGAAATAGAATCAGGGGGTTTAACTAATGGTAATTAACAACGGCCCAACGCCGCCATCTATACCGCCAGAGGATGGCCCAGAGAATCCAACAACGGATGTGACGACTCCAACTCCTGAACCAGAGACACCGGCGGTCGACACACTTAATGCAAATCCTTCATTTGTCATGCCAGGTGACGAACCCGTTGAGCAGACATTTGCTGCTGAACCAATTGTGCCGTCAGGCCCAACGCCTGAAGAGTTAGCAGAAATTGCACGTGTTGAAGCTGAAGCTAAGGCGCGCGAACTACAAGACGTTCGAGTTGGATTAGAGCGCGAAGCACAGATTCTTATGGAAGAGATTGCCCTTAAGGAAGAATCTGCGCAGAAGTTTGCGGAATGGGTTGAACTTCATCGCCGCACCTTCCTTTGGAAGATGCTCTCCAAGATGAATGAGCAACTTGATCGCATTCTCGATAAGCAAAATGAGTATGAATCAACTGTTGCTGCTGTTGAGTTACCTCAACCAGGTGAGCTGGTCAGATACCGAAAGCGCTTCCATGCGACTATTTTGGCTGGGCTTACAGGCGTTGGAGTTGGTGGCCTCATCTGGTGGCTTGTGATTAATTATGTTCCATTTGGTTGGGTCGCAAAAATCGCAGTCACTACCGCTCAGGTTGTGCAGTGGCTGATTGGAATCTTCACATCCACATTGTTAGCTGCGCTGATTTTGTACTATCGCGATTGGCGTAGATTCGATTGGAAAGTAAAGACTCTCAATCATCAGCTTCGTGATGTCGCTCAGGGCGTGGACAAGGTTCGTCGCGAAGAAGTCAGACTTGCCTCGCTCTATCCGCAGGTGAAGGATTGGCTAGAAATTATTGGTTATTCACTCAACCGTCCATGGTCAATGAATAGCAAGTGGTTTAAGTCTTACATTTCAGATCTCAACCAAGACGAGTTCCCATTCTCGCTGCGTATCGCCCAAGCGCAGGAAGAAGATGCTTCTTCAATGCACGAGCTTCAGGGAAATGCGATGAAGCGATATGCCGTGCGCGGATGGAGAACACGTGTTCTTAAGGATCAGATTTTGGCTATTGCCCAGAAAGTCGGTCTGCCACTAGAGCGTATGACTGTAGATGGCGTTGATCAGGATATTTCTTACTCTCCTGGTGGGCCTCGAAACGAATTGCGCAAGGGCCTCGAGAATACTGATGCACTCGAGTTAGTTGCGCGCCGCCAATTGATTCCTCTGACATTTAAAGTCCAGAGCGAAGAGATTACAAAATCTCGTCCACCCGTAAAGGAAAATCGCACAAACGCACTGGATGTTATTCAGGCAGATTTGGCTGGACTAGAAGAAGAAGAGCGCGTTGATTGGGATGCATTCCTGAGGGAGCCGATCGGTCCCTTTGATGGCGTGGTCACTCCATTTAGCTTGGCTTCTCTTGCACCCGGTCAAGTAATGGCTGGATTCCACGAGAAGATGAAGTCACACTTCGTTGTACCAAAGCGTATGGAAGCTTTAGCTGCGGCGAACCCAGATGCCCGCGTTGAGACTTATAACGAGTCAGCCAATTTGCCAATGGATATCGTGATTCGTATGGATCTTTCCGAGAAAATCCCTCCTCATGCGTTCAAGATAAATCCTTCTGCTGCGCGGAGTGCAGAGCCAACTCCTATGACCCATGCAATGATCGAAGACGAAGAAGATGAAGACTAGATTTTTAAATTGATCGACTTTTACCTTATGGTTTACTGATGGAACTCACAACCTGTCTCTGGTTTAACGGTCGCGCTCGCGAAGCGGCAATCTTCTACACAAGCATCTTTCCTGATAGCTCGATGGAAAATAACTGGATCGCACCCACTGACACGCCTGGCAATAAGCAAGGTGAAGAGATAGTCGTTAATTTCCGTATGTTTGGCCGCCCATTCATTGGCCTGAACGGGGGACCACAGTTTCCATTTACTGAAGCGATATCGCTGCAGATTCCTTGTGCCGATCAGACTGAGATCGATAAGTACTGGGATTTACTTATCGCCGATGGTGGGCAGGAAAGTCAGTGTGGATGGCTCAAAGATAAGTTTGGTCTTTCGTGGCAGGTTATAAGTCCTGAGATGAACGAATACTTGGGTGGATCAGATGCCATAGGTGCCCAACGTGCAACGCGGGCGATGCTTGAGATGCGCAAGATTGATCTTGCTGCGATGAAGGCTGCGTACTTAGCGAACTGAACGCAAGACCGCGGTGACTTTACCGAGTATCTCGCAGTTATCTCCGTTGATGGGTTCGAAGTCATCGTTTGCAGGGAGCAACCAGATGTGGCCATCTTTGCGTGAGAATGTTTTTACAGTTGCTTCGCCATCAATCATTGCGGCAACGATCTCGCCCTTATTGCAATCTTTCTGAGAACGGATAACAACAAAGTCACCATCGCAGATAGCTGCATCAATCATTGAGTTACCAACGACCTTGAGCATGAAGAGATCACCGGAGCCAACGAGTGATTCTGGAAGTGGAACGATCTCTTCGACATCTTGTTCTGCAGTAATTGGCCCACCTGCTGCGATGCGACCAACGAGGGGGATAAAGCGAGTCTTATCTGTTGGCGCTGATGCACCGACCATTGAATCGGGGAGGACTACCTCCATGGCGCGACCACGGTTGTCGTCGCGGCGGATGAAGCCCTTCTCCTCGAGGATATCGAGCTGGTATTTGACTGAGGCGGGGGAGGCTAGGCCTGCGGCATCGCCGATTTCACGCATAGAGGGGGCGTAACCCTGGGACTCACTTGAAGTCTTGATGAAGTCAAGGATTGCGACCTGGCGGGCTGAGAGCTCGGCGGGACCTGCGGGGGATGTCTTTTTGCTCATGCACAGATTGTTCCACAGGTTGGGGATAAATTCAAACATATGTTCGAAAATATGTTGCAGATGTCAGTGGGTGGGGGTATTGTTTTCCTATCGAACAAGTGTTCGAAAACCTTCCCCAAGGTTGAATCGCAGGAGTAAAGATCATGAGCACAGCGACAATCAACGTAGTAAGCGCTAAAACCCTTATAAATCAAGGGTTTTCGCAGGTAGTTACCTCGACCAATCCGTCCGGCATTGTTCTCAATCGCCGAGGTCGTCTTGCTCGTACCCTCGTGGTCCTTTCTCTTGCGATCGTCATGGTCGCCACCTTCGCCTTTAGCGCAGGGGCCGGCAGCACCGATTCGATGGCAGCTACCCCAGATTCATTCGTGACCGTGGTCGTTGGCCCTGGGGAGAGCCTCTGGTCGTTGGCAGGACGTATGGCTGGCGATGGAGATGCGCGCTCGCTGATCGAGGAGATCATGATCGTGAACTCATTGGCTACCCCTGATGTTCAGGCGGGCCAATCGCTTCGCATTCCACTCCACGGCTAAAGGCAGGCTAGAAACTCGCCGCGGCGTGTCGTTTATCTACTCAGCAGGCAAAGTCTCAAGAATTGCTTTATAGTTCCCACTAGATGTAGGGGTCGAATCACTAAAAACTTCCATAAGTAGTGTTTTTAGGGTAAGTTTCTAGATTCGCCAATACATCCGAAAAAGGGAAATACCCAGCATTTCGAAAGGAGACACGCCGATGATCTGTCCATTCTGCCGACATGATGATTCTCGCGTCGTCGACTCTCGTCCGATCGAAGATGGAACACAAATTCGCCGTCGTCGTGAGTGCCCAGAATGCCTCCAGCGTTTTTCAACCCAAGAGGTGGCACTTCTCAACATCATTAAGCGAAGCGGGGCCACTGAGCCGTTTAGCCGCGAAAAGGTATTGGTTGGTGTCCGTAAGGCGTGCCAGGGACGTCCGGTCAATGAAGATGATTTGGTCTTGCTAGCCCAGCGAGTAGAAGAGGCTCTTCGCTCAACAGGTCAGGCAGAGATCGAAGCTCAGGAAGTTGGAATGGCGATTCTTTCGCCACTCCGTGATCTCGATGAGGTGGCTTACTTACGATATGCCTCGGTATACCGTAACTTTACCTCCCTTGAAGATTTTGAAGGTGAGATCGCTCTTCTCCGCGCCCTGCCATCAAGTACAAAAGCAGCAAGTACAAAAGTAACCAGCACTACAAATTCACCAGCAGATAATCGCTTATCCATTTAATTTTATTTGGGTTCGCAATAAACAGAAGACGGGGAAAGTAAAAAATGTCAGATACGGTCATCAATCGGCCAATAAAGATCAAAGCTCATAACACCTTAAAGGGTAAGGGCTTAACAATTGAACGCATTTATACAACCGAGGGAGTTCACCCTTACGACGAAGTCAAGTGGGAACGTCGCGATGTAGTCCAGGCAAACTGGAAGACAGGCGTGACAGTCTTTGAACAACACGGTGTTGAATACCCTGACTTCTGGTCAGTGAACGCTTCAACAATCGTGACTACAAAGTACTTCCGTGGCGCAGTGGGTGCCGAGAATCGCGAATGGTCTCTCAAGCAGGTCATCGATCGCGTTGTACTTACCTACACAAAGGCCGGAAAAGAACACGGTTACTTTGCAACAGATAAGGATGCAACAATTTTCGAGCATGAATTAACTCATATGCTCATGCACCAAATTTTCTCATTCAACTCCCCAGTGTGGTTTAACGTCGGAACAGCTGCCCCACAGCAAGTTTCTGCATGCTTTATCTTGTCGGTTGATGACACGATGGATTCAATTCTTAATTGGTACCGTGAAGAAGGAATGATCTTTAAGGGCGGTTCTGGTGCCGGTCTTAACCTCTCACGTATCCGTTCTGCAAAGGAACTTCTTAAATCAGGTGGAACAGCCTCAGGCCCAGTTTCATTTATGCGCGGTGCTGACGCATCTGCTGGAACAATCAAATCTGGAGGCGCAACCCGTCGCGCTGCAAAGATGGTTGTTCTCGATGTAGATCACCCAGATATCGAAGAATTTATCGAGACCAAGGTCAACGAAGAGGACAAGATTCGCGCCCTTCGTGATGCTGGCTTTGATATGGACCTTGGTGGAAAAGACATCATCTCTGTCCAGTACCAGAATGCAAATAACTCAGTGCGCCTCTCAGATAAGTTCATGAAGGCCGTTGAGAATGGTGAGCAATTTGGTTTAACAGCTCGTTCAACTGGTGAAGTTATTGACACCGTTGATGCGCGCGAACTTTTCACAAAGATCGCACAAGCTGCATGGGCATGTGCAGACCCAGGAGTTCAATTTGATGACACCATCAATGATTGGCACACAACTCCAGAGACAGGTCGCATCAATGCGTCAAACCCTTGCTCTGAGTACATGTCACTAGATAACTCATCATGTAACTTGGCTTCACTTAACTTGATGAAGTTCCTCAAGGCAGATGGTTCATTTGATGCAAAGACATTTGCAAATGCATCAGAGATGATCATCACCGCGATGGATATTTCAATCTGTTTCGCAGACTTCCCAACCGAGGCTATTGGTGAGACAACAAAGGCTTACCGTCAGCTCGGAATCGGATACGCAAACCTTGGCGCGCTTCTTATGGCATCAGGCCTTGCCTACGATTCAGAAGGAGGCCGTGCGCTAGCTGGTGCAATCACCTCGCTACTAACTGGAACAACATATAAGCGCTCAGCAGAACTAGCAGGAATTGTTGGGCCATATGCAGGTTTTGCACAAAATGCTAAGCCTCACGCACGCGTCATGCGCAAGCATGCAGCCGCTTCATCTGCAGCGAAGCAAGAGACAACTCTTGATATCGATGTCTGGACAGAAGCAAATAAGGCGTGGGATGCATGCCTTTCAACTGGCGATAAGAACGGATGGCGTAACGCGCAGATCTCAGTTCTTGCACCAACAGGAACAATTGGTCTGATGATGGATTGCGATACAACAGGTATCGAGCCAGACTTCTCACTCGTTAAGTTCAAGAAGCTTGTCGGTGGCGGATCTATGCAGATCGTTAACCAGACAGTTCCACAGGCACTTCGTAAGCTCGGATACACAGAAGAGACAGTCGAAGCGATTGTTGAATTCATTGCAGCTAACGGTCACGTCATCGATGCTCCAGGACTAAAGCCAGAGCACTATGAAGTATTTGACTGTGCACTTGGTGCACGATCAA
>Ga0209191_1000815_pt1 | contig 22310 bp, 20 predicted proteins | sample S_130626_EF_Meta_FD_187320 | JGI IMG/M metagenome (GOLD analysis project Ga0209191, IMG submission 187320) | Freshwater microbial communities from Lake Simoncouche, Canada to study carbon cycling - S_130626_EF_MetaG (SPAdes) (version 2) | ecosystem: Environmental > Aquatic > Freshwater > Lake ...
TGAGCCGTCAGTGGTCTTCCACTTTGAAGCAACTTCACCGTATAGGGCTCCGTTTGCATCTGTATCTGTAAGACCATCGAATAACATTGTTGCAACGTTTGCACCAACAAGAGTTGATGTTAGAGCTGGATCGATGTGATCAGGCTCGCCGGCTGCAAATAACTGGCAATCGATGAACGCAGGAGCTGTTGCAGCCTGAGCTGAAACAACAGTGCCACCAACTGCAAGGCCAAGAGCAGCAAGAACTGCAATGCTGCGCTTTCCTAGAGATAGAACCTTCATGTAGACCATCCTTTAAATAACTGCCCAGACGAAAGTCAGGGCATTGAAATGAAGCCATAAAGGCTTCGAGGGTGTGCTTACTCTAGGCGATATGCCCGATTTTCCCAATATTTATGCGTAACAAAAGGGTTACAACTAGCGTAAATGAGCCTGTTCATTAAGGGTGCGCAGAGCCCTTAAGCCATCACTTGGCCACACCGAGACTGTGGTGATTGAGCAAGGTGAAACATCGATATGAAAGATGGATTCAGAGGGTGCGCCAACTACAACTTTAGCTGCAGATTTAATCGTTCCATTATGCGTAACAACAACTACGCGCTGTCCTGGATATTCAGATGCAATTTGTGAAAGCGCAGCGTCCACGCGAAGTGCCACAGAGTCATATGACTCACCTTCGGGTGGTGCAAAGGATGTTGAACAAATCCATGAGTTGTAATCAGCTGGATAGCGCTCTTTTACTTCATCAATAGACAGGCCATCCCAAATCCCAAAGGAACATTCAATCCAAGCATCTTCAAAAACGATAGGCAGGCCCGTTGCTTTTGAGATGGCTTCAGCCGTTTGGGTCGTGCGCTTAAGAGGAGAAGCAATGATTACCTCTGGATTGAGTTGTGCGATTGCTTGAGCAACTTTTTCTGCTTGGCCCAATCCGATATCAGTGAGCTCTGGATTTAAAGGACCATCTCCTGAAAACTTCTTCATAGGAGTTAAAACAGTCTCACCATGTCGAATTAAGTAAATTGTTGTTGATTCTTCTGGGTTAAGCAGGCGCTCAGTTAAGTAGTTCTGGCGCACAGAGATAATTTCTCCCCCGCCACTTTGCTCATCTAGAGCCTTATTTGCCAGGCGATCAGCATGTGAGTTTTCATCACGTGGAATCCAGGTGTATTTAACTAGTGAGGCGGTATGGGCAGAACGGGCATCACTGGCTAGTTTTCGCATATCTGCATGCTTAATCTGCCAGTGCCCAGACATCTGTTCTACTACTAATTTGCTATCCATCTTCACATCAACGCTTGCATCAGGATCTAGCGCATTAATGGCAGTTAAACCAGCGATAAGTCCGCAGTACTCGGCAACGTTATTAGTTGCAATGCCAATGAAGTCATAGAGCTCTGCAATTATCTTGCCGTTTTCAGTAATGACTGTTCCATATCCTGCAGGACCGGGATTACCGCGTGAACCACCATCTGCGGTTAATGAAAAATGACGTGCCATTTCTTAGGCTCCGCGCACCAAGATGCAACGGCACTCTTCACAGCGCACCACTTCATCATCGGATAACTCAGCAATTCGCTTTAACTCCACAGTGTTAATAGATAAGTGACATCCCGTGCAGGCGCCAGCGACAAGGGCTGCAGCACCCGTTCCATTATTTGATGCACGAATTTTTTCATACAGCGCAATAAATTCAGCAGAGACTGATGCCAGAGTTTCACTTCGTTCTTTGGCAATTGATTCCAATTCACCATTTATCTTTGCGAGCGCATTTTCCTTGCGGATATTTAGATCATTAATCTGTGCGGTGAAATCAGCTTCCTGGTTCTGAAGATCTGTAATGCGAGCTTTGATTTCATCCACTCGCATCATGATCTCTAGCTCTACTTCTTCCAGTTCTGCCCGGCGCGCATTGAGAGTTCCCACTTCATGTTGAAGTTGTTCAAGTTCTTTTGGAGAGGCCGATCCCCCTGAAAGGCGGGCTTCATCTCGGGTGATGCGCGAAACTATCTGTTCAACATCTGCTTCTGCGCGCAAGAGTTCGCGTTTAACGTCATTAAGTTCTGTTTCAGCACCTATGCGAAGATCACGAGCATTATGAGATTTGGTGGTTGTGCTTACTATCTCAGCTAGTTCTGGAAGAGTTGATGCGGTGTGGTTAAGCGAAGTAGTTTTCTGGTCAAAAGCTGCCACATCAATAATCTGACGTTGATCACTTGGGCTGGCTTTCATTCTTTGCAATCAACCCCTTCGTGAAGATCTGGTGGGCGCTGAGGGTTTCGAACCCCCGACATTCTCGGTGTAAACGAGACGCTCTACCACTGAGCTAAGCACCCTTTGTACTGCTATGAGTACTGGTGAATCTTACTTCACCATAGTTAAATCGCTAAATCCCGCGCTTAGAGCGCAGCAATTGCCGCCTTGTAATCGGCAATATTGCGCGCATCGCCAAGGCCATTGACTATCTGCCAGCGCAAGATGCCTTCTTTATCGATTACAAACGTTCCACGCGTTGAACAACCACGTGATTCTTCAAATACTCCATATGCCTTGGCTACTTCGCCATGTGGCCAGAAATCTGCAAGCACTGGGAATTTGTATCCTTCGGCTTCAGCAAAAGCACGCTGTGCATACATAGGATCACAAGAGATTGCTAGCAATTGCACGTTATCGTTTTGAAAAGCTGCTAGATCATCACGCAGTGCACACAGCTCACCCGTGCAAATTCCTGAGAATGCGAAGGGATAGAAAAGTAGAACGACATTCTTCTCGCCTTTAAATGATGAAAGAGAAATCATCTCACCATGTTGATTGAGAACTTCAAAATCTGGAGCGGCTTGGCCAATAGTTAGAGTCATAGCGGCAAATCTATCGTTTAGCTGCTTTACGTGCCACCAGACGAGTAGCACTCCAGTCGGCTGCAATTGAAAATGATGATGTCTGACTTAATCCAGCAGTTGGTGCTGCATCTTGAATATCACTGGGCTCAACATGTCCATCGCGACCCACCTTGGGAGTTAATACCCAAATAGGTCCAGTTTCACTTAAATAAGTAAGTGCATCCATTAATTCATCAACTAGATCGCCATCACCATCGCGCCACCAAATGATTACGCCATCAACGACTTCATGTGCATCACTATCTACAAACTCTGTTTTAGTAATGGCGCTAATCGCTTTCCTCAGGCTTTCATCGCAGCCTCCAGAGCGGCCGACCTCTAGAACTAGGTCACCCTCCTTGAACCCCATACGCGCTGGCACAGGCTAATTCCACACAATGAATGCCCCTTACACAAGAGATATGCCAGGTCCATTTCGACTTACTGGTCAGTTCACGCAAGAATAGGCACCATGAGCGAAACCTTTGAGGCGCCCGATCAGATTATCGACCAGTTAGTTGATACCGACCCTTCAGAGACCGCGGAATGGCATGCCTCCTTTGATGCCGCTCTAGCAAATGCAGGACCGGTACGCGCTCGCTATTTAATGTTGAGCCTTTTAAAGCGTGCTCATGAGAAAAAAATAGGTGTTTCGGACCTTCGCACCACTGACTACATGAACACAATTTCCCCAGAACATGAACCAGTTTTTCCTGGTGATGAAGGTATTGAGCGCAATATCCGTGCAATGAATCGTTGGAATGCAGCGATGATGGTGCACCGTGCACAGCGTCCAGGAGTTGGCGTTGGTGGACATATTTCAACGTATGCATCATCTGCAGCTCTCTATGAAGTTGGTTTTAACCACTTCTTCCGCGGGCAAGATCATCCAGGTGGCGGAGATCAAATCTTTTTCCAAGGACATGCAAGTCCTGGAATGTATGCACGTGCATATCTTGAAGGTCGTTTAACTGAAGATCAGCTCGATGGATTCCGCCAAGAACTCTCACATCCAGCAGGTGGACTTTCCTCTTACCCTCACCCACGTTTGATGCCAGATTTTTGGCAGTTCCCAACAGTGTCAATGGGTATTGGACCAATCAATGCTATTTATCAAGCACGCTTTAACCGTTATCTACATAACCGTGGAATCAAAGACACCAGTGACCAACGCGTATGGGCATTCCTTGGTGATGGTGAAGTAGATGAAGTCGACACATTAGGTGCTATTGGTTTAGCAACGCGTGAAAAACTCGACAACTTAACTTTTGTTGTGAACTGTAATTTACAACGCCTTGATGGTCCGGTTCGTGGAAATGGCAAAATCATTCAAGAGCTTGAATCAATCTTTGGTGGCGCTGGCTGGAATGTTATTAAGGTTGTTTGGGGCCGTGAGTGGGATCCACTATTGGCACAAGATCGCGAAGGCGCACTTGTTAACTTAATGAATAAGACTTTAGATGGCGATTACCAGACCTTTAAAGCTGAATCTGGGGCCTATGTTCGCGAGAACTTCTTTGGTCGCGATCCTCGCACAGCAGCAATGGTTGCAGACTGGTCTGATGAAAAGATCTGGGGCTTAAAGCGCGGCGGACATGACTATAAGAAGTTATTTGCCGCATACACCGCAGCAACTCAAGACAATGGTCGCCCAACAGTTATTCTGGCTAAGACAATTAAGGGTTGGACTCTTGGTTCAAGTTTTGAAGGTCGTAACTCCACTCATCAGATGAAAAAGATGTCACTTGAAGACATCATGCAGTTCCGTGACACACTGCGCCTAGATATTCCGGATGAGAAGTTAGATAAGTATTTACCTCCTTACTTTAAGCCTGCAGCAGATTCACCTGAGGCTAAATATCTAGCAGAACGCCGTGCAGCCCTTGGTGGATCAATCCCTCGGCGCCGTGCAATTTCACGTCCGCTTACTCAGCCAGATGATTCTGTTTATGAGTCAGTCAAGCGTGGTTCAGGTCATCAAGAGATTGCAACAACCATGGCATTTGTTCGTATGCTCAAAGACTTAGTAAAAGATCCAGGACTTGGTGCACGTATTGTTCCAATCATCCCTGATGAGGCTCGTACTTTCGGTATGGACTCATTGTTCCCAACGTTAAAAATCTATTCACCAAATGGTCAGCAATATGCTGCCGTTGACCGTGAATTGATGTTGTCATACAAGGAATCAACTACTGGTGTGATTCTCCATGAAGGTATTAACGAAGCTGGATCTGTTGCATCATTTACCGCAGTGGGCTCTTCATATTCCACACATGATGAACCAATGATTCCTATCTACATCTTCTACTCAATGTTTGGTTTCCAGCGCACGGGAGATGCTTTCTGGGCTGCTGCAGATCAGTTAGTGCGTGGCTTTGTAGTCGGTGCTACTGCTGGTCGCACCACACTTAACGGTGAAGGATTGCAGCATGAAGATGGTCATTCACCACTTCTTGCTTCAACCAACCCAGCTGTAGTTTCTTATGACCCAGCCTTTGCATTTGAACTTGGACATATTGTTAAAGATGGTTTACGCCGTATGTATGGCGAGAACAGCGAAAACATTTATTACTACGTCACTGTTTATAACGAGCCATACGTGCATCCAGCAGAGCCTGAAAACCTAGATGTGGAAGGTCTTCTTAAGGGTATTTACCTTTATTCACCTGCGGGTAAGTCACGTAAGAAGTCAGCACAGATCTTGGCATCAGGTGTTGGTGTGAACTGGGCACTTAAAGCTCAGCAACTTCTTGCCGATGACTGGGGTGTTAAGGCTTCTGTCTGGTCTGTAACTTCATGGAATGAACTTCGCCGTGATGGACTCGAAACTGATCGCCACAACCTTCTTAATCCAAATGATAAGAAGCGTGCCTACATTTCAAAGAAGTTAGACGGTCACAAGGGTCCAGTAATTGCGGTGAGTGATTACATGCGCTCTGTGCAAGATCAAGTTGCGCCGTGGGTTGATGCGCCGTTCTATTCTCTTGGAACTGATGGCTTTGGATTATCAGATACACGCGGAGCTCTTCGTCGTCACTTCAAAGTTGATGCTGAATCAATTGCGGTGGCTGTGTTGCAGCAACTAAGTAATCAAGGTGATATCAAGAAAAGCATTGTCACTAAGGCGATGGAAAAGTATCGTATTCACGATGTCTCAGCTGCAGATGCTGGCAATACCGAAGGATCAGGTTGATCTCACGAATTGCAATTAGCGATATCTCCCCCGCGGTTTACTTCGGTGGAGAATTTTTACCTGTTAAAGCAGTAGCTGGAGAAACATTTCAAGTCAGTGCTACAGCCGTCATCGAGGGCCATGAAAAGCTAGGTGCCCAAGTTGTCCTTCATGATTCAAAAGGCAAAGTTGTATCTCGAGCAGATATGAAAGAAACTTGGCCTGGAACTAATCGTTTTGAAGGCTCAATTACTATCCCGACACAAGGTGATTACTTTTTTGTAATTGAAGCCGACAGTACTTCGCAATATCGCACGGTGTATGGCTCAACTGAAAAGTACCCAATCCGCGCTGATCGTGAACGCGCTCTAGTTGGCGCTTGGTATGAATTCTTCCCTCGAAGTGAAGGTGCTATCAAAAATACAGATGGAACAATCACATCTGGAACATTTGTAAGCGCAGCAAAGCGATTACCGGCCGTTGCCGCAATGGGCTTTGATGTTCTATATCTGCCCCCTATTCATCCCATTGGAGTTGCTCATCGCAAAGGGCCTAATAACTCTTTAACCGCTGGACCCAATGATCCTGGCGTGCCATGGGCTATCGGTAATGCAGACGGTGGTCATGATGCGATTAATCCTGAACTTGGAAGCATGAAGGATTTTGAAAACTTTCTCGCAGCTGCAAAGAAGGCCGGCTTAGAGATTGCATTAGATCTAGCGCTTCAAACTTCTCCTGATCATCCGTGGGTGAAGAGTAATCCTCAGTGGTTTAACAAGCGTGCCGATGGAACTATTGCATATGCTGAAAATCCACCAAAGAAGTATCAAGATATCTATCCCATTAACTTTGATGATGACTATGAGGGTATTAGAGATGAAGTTCTACGCATCATCCGTTTATGGGTTTCTAAGGGCGTAAAGATTTTCCGAGTTGATAATCCACACACTAAGCCAGTCCACTTCTGGCAGGACTTGCTCGATATTGTGCGCAGAGAGAGCCCAGAAGTAATCTTTTTAGCTGAAGCTTTTACTGCGCCCGCAATGATGCATGCACTTGGCAAAGCAGGCTTTCACCAGTCTTATACATATTTCACCTGGCGAACCAGCAAGAGTGAGCTGACGGAATACGGCCGTGAAGTTGCTCAGCAAACATCTGCATTCTTTCGCCCTAATTTCTGGGTTAACACACCAGATATCAATCCATTTCATCTTCAAAGTGGTAACCCTGCAATGTTTGCTTTGCGTGCAGTCCTGGCATCAACTCTCACACCTTCGTGGGGAATGTATGCCGGATATGAAATTTATGAGCATCGCCCATTTAAAGAAGGTGGCGAAGAGTATTTGGATTCAGAAAAGTATGAAATTAAAATACGTGATTGGGATGGCGCAGCTAAAAAGGGGCTCACTCTTGCTCCATTTATTACCCAGCTCAATTCAATTCGCAAAGCTAATCCAGCTCTTCAACAGCTACGTAATTTAGTTTTTCACAACACAGAATCTGAAGCGATTATTGCTTACTCCAAGCGCGAAGGTAAGAACCTGATTTTGGTTGTTGTAAACCTTGATCCTTCCTTTGCTCAAGGAACAATTGTTCACTGGGATATGAATGCGCTAGGTCTTGAGGGATCTTTTGCAGTTAAAGACCTCCTTGATGGCAAGAGTTTTGATTGGTCAGAGCACCAATTCATCCAGCTCGATCCCACTCGCCCTGTCGGCAAAGTTGCCCATATCTGCCAAGTGAAGCTTTAAAGAAATGGGAATCTTTTCCAGATTTAGCAAAAAAGATTCAATCCACACTATTCAATCTGCCACTTTTCTTAACCCACACTCAACTCTTGGTGAACTCGATCTTTACCTTATTGCCGAAGGTCGCCACGAGCAGTTATGGAAAGCCCTCGGAGCACACGTTCGAAGAGATGATGCACAAGAGCTTCTAGGTACTGCTTTTTCAGTGTGGGCTCCTAATGCACATGCCGTTTCACTCATTGGCGATCATAATTTCTGGGATAAGAACACACACCAAATGGTGCGCATTGGTTCTTCTGGAATTTGGGAGATCTTTATCCCTGATATTGGTGTTGGCACCAGATATAAGTTTGCAATTTGTGGCATAGATGGACGTTGGGTTGATCATGCTGACCCAATGTCACGAGCCACAGAAATTCCACCATTAACGGCTTCCATTGTTGAAGAGTCCACATATCTCTGGAGTGACTCGGAATGGATTACAAAGCGCACTAAGTTTGAATCATGGCGCTCCCCTATCTCAGTCTATGAAGTGCACTTAGGGTCTTGGAAGTTAGGTCTTTCATATCGCGAACTTGCAATCGAATTAGTTGACTACGTTCGCACGCAAGGTTTTACTCACGTTGAATTCCTTCCAGTCACTGAACACCCATACGGTCCATCATGGGGTTACCAAGTAACTTCTTTCTTTGCACCAACTTCACGCTTTGGCTCACCCGATGATTTCAGGTTCTTGGTAGATGCACTTCATGCTGCCGGTATTGGAGTTATTTTGGATTGGGTTCCTGCACACTTTCCAAAGGATGAATGGGCACTAGCTAAATTTGATGGCACTGCGCTCTATGAGCACTCAGATCCGCGGTTAGGTGAACATCCTGACTGGGGCACGCTGATCTTTAACTTTGGCCGCAATGAAGTCCGAAATTTTCTTGTTGCCAGTGCCCTCTACTGGTTAACCGAATATCACATTGATGGACTGCGCGTTGATGCTGTTGCTTCAATGCTTTATTTGGATTATTCGCGCAAAGACGGCGAATGGGTGCCAAATATCAATGGCGGCCGAGAGAATTTAGAAGCTGTGCAACTGCTGCAAGAAGCTACCTCTACCGCCTATAAAACCCACCCAGGCATCATGATGATCGCCGAAGAATCAACTGCCTGGTCTGGAGTCACACGTGACACAACATCAGGGGGTCTTGGCTTTGGTTTTAAGTGGAACATGGGATGGATGCATGATGTTTTGCAGTATTTGCAACATGATCCCATTCACCGCGTTTATCACCACAATGAAGTAACTTTCTCAATTCTCTATGCCTGGAGTGAGAACTTCATGCTTCCTCTCTCTCATGATGAAGTTGTCCATGGAAAGGGACAGTTAGTAAACAAATTTCCTGGAGATCGCTGGCAAAAGACGGCAACGTTGCGTGCACTCTATGGGTTTATGTGGGCACACCCAGGCAAGAAACTACTGTTTATGGGAAGTGAATTTGCTCAAAATGATGAGTGGGATGAAAGTGCTGGATTGCAGTGGTACTTAACTGAGTATGGTGAACATCAAGGCGTTCAAAAGTGTGTTGCACAAATCAATGCCCTCTATCGACAAATTCCCTCCCTTTGGGAAAAAGACACATCCCCAGAAGGTTTCACCTGGTTAGTTGGAAATGATGGCGCAGCAAACGTTGTTGCTTTTGCTCGCTGGGATGATCAAGGAATACCTTTTGTTGCTATTACTAATTTTTCTCCAATGCCTCATGAGAACTACACCTTGCCATTTCCAACAACAGGCACATGGACAGAAGTTCTCAATACCGATGACTTAGCCTATGGCGGCAGTGGTATTACAAATAATCCAAGTGTGATTAGTGATGCAGCACATTTAGCCGTAGAAGTGCGAATTCCACCGCTTGCAACTATTTGGTTTAAACGCTCTTAAGAGCTTTTGCGTAAAAGGGAACTGTTAGTAAAAGAATTCCGGGTATCAATAAACCAATAGTTAGTGATGTGGCTTGGGCAGTCCAAGCGACAACCCACTTCAAAATGAATGCCAAAATGATATTTGCAACACCCACATGGCCAATAACCACGCTGGAGGGGTGTTTTGAGCGGGCATTAGCTGCAGTCATAAATGTTGGTCCCAGGAATGAACTTCCAAGACCGGCAAGTGAGAACCCGATGCAGATAACGAGAAATGCAATATCTTGATTTGTAGCAAAAACCGATCGTGCCAAAAAGACGCTCACAAGAAAAGAAGTACCAGCAAGAAGTGATGCATGAATTGATAAGCGTTCGAGAGTAAATCGTGGCAATAGGTAATGCACCGTAAATCTTCCAAAAATCATCCACATCGTGAAGAGAATGAACGGCAGCGTATTGATACCGCTCTTGATCCCAATTTCTTCCTTTGTGTAGATGGTTGCCCAGTCACTTAAGGCAAACTCCAGAAATATTGCGCTGATAAGCCCCAGTGAGATCAAGCGATCGAATGAGAATCCTGCAAAAAGCTCTTTAAACTTGTATTCAATATCTATATCTTGATTAGCTTTGAGCAATTCTGGCGCAAGCGAGTGAATTACTAGAGTTTGAATGAGAAAAATGACTACAACTAAAACTCCCACATGGATGTGTAATGAGACCCGGTCAACAAGGAATCCAGAGATGAAGGCAGTTATCAACGCTCCTGCACTCCACAGACCACTCATCTGGGTAATAATGAATTTTCCTGTGCGATCCTGGTAATTAAAGCCTTGGGCATTAATTGAAATGTGGAAGGCGGATATTGCTGCACCAAAGGCAATATTTGCGATGAAAAATATTAGTGAAGAATCAACGGTGGTAAGAATGATGAGTGTTGCCATGAGAAAAAATGATGCAACGTGCAGAACTCTTTTAACACCAATGCTGTGTACAACATGCCCCACAGTCAGTAGCGAAATAAGTGAACCTAAAGATCCAGTACTAATTAGTGAACCAAACCCACCATTTGTCAGATTTAGAGCTGCTTTAACTTCTGGAAAGCGGGGAACCCAAGACATGATGGTGACACCAAATGTGAAGAATAGAATTCTTAAGTAAATGAGCTCCTTTTTAGCCGTAAGCGTGCTCATCTTAGAAAAGAGCATTCGCTAGGGCGCTGCGGGCTGCAGTTAAACGGGGATCAGCGGGGTCGACTAAAGCAAAGAGTGAAAGTAAATGCTCTTTGGCTTTACTGCGCTCTTCCCCTGCACCGCCCTTGATCACTTGTAACAAGCGAGTAAAAGCAGCCTCAACTCCCCCATTTACTATCTCCATGTCAGCAGCTTTTAACTGTAAAGATAAATCTGAAGAATTTTCTGTGGCTTCCTTGATTACTGCATCTAGATCTAAACCATCGGTACGAATAAGTAGTTGAGTTTGTGCAAGACCAAGCTTTGCAAAAGAGTCGGCTGGCTTTCTTGCTAGGAGTTTCTTATAGGCAACCTCTGCTGTGGCAAAGTCACCAGCTTCAAGAGCAGCTACCGCTTCTTCCTCTTCAGGTTCAATGACTTCCACGGGTGCATCGCCAACACCTTGTTCTGCAGCTAGCGTCAAGACTTTATCTAAAACAAGACGAATCTGCGCTTCAGGATGTACCTGCTCAAATAAAGGAACAATCTGCTCATTAATTAAGGCAACTGCATATGGAATCTTTTGAGTTTGTAGCGCTTGGGCAACTTGTGGCTGTGCATCAATATCAACATGTCCTAAGCTCCATGAACCTTTGTAACTAGTTTCCAAAGCGCCCATGACCGCTAGCATCTCAACAGATTCAGCACTACGCGCAGACCAGCAAAATAAAATTACTGCACGGGTTTTAGAAAGAGGTAAAAACTCTGCTGTTAAGTTAGCTGCAGTTACTGCTACACCTGGGGTGGGTCCGGTTGAGACAGGTTTTGGCTTTCCTAATGAACTCAGATCAACAGCTTGCGCAAAATTAGGAGGGTTGCTCACGCCATAATCCTACTGGGCGATGAGGTCAACACCAGAATCACGCCGATACGGCAAGATTTCTTCAACATAGTTATCAGCGGCAAACTCCAAGCCCACGTCAGTACCTTTTTGTTCACTCAAATACCAGCGATTTTCAAGGATTTCATGGAACATCTGAGCCCGCTCCACACGACCACGCATCTGCTCAGGGATTCGGTTGATAATTGGCTCAAAGACTTCTAGGAACCAAATCTTTGCCATCTCAGTTACTGACAAGGCCGAATTTTCATGGCGCGCACGATAGCGATCAAATGATGCGAGTAGACGTTTAGCTTGGAGCTCTTCTGTTTCAATTCCCATTAACTCACGAAGGCGTTGTGTGTGATAACCCGCTGCAACTAATCGCGGTTGGAAAGATAAAAGCTGCGAATCACCATCAATCGTAATTGAAACCTCTTCAACAGCAAACCCTAAATCGTGCAGCTGGCGCATTGCCCTCTCAACTGCATGTCGATCCTTTGGATCAAGTAATTGGCGCTCTTTAAGAGCAGCCCAGATTCTACGGTAGCGACGAATAACAGCTTCTGCTGCGCGCACTGGATCCATTCCTGGATAAAGAACTCCAGATAAACGCAGATCTTCTAACTCGGCGGCAACATTAAACATAGCAATATCTAAATCATGTTCTCTCTGTCCATCGCTGAGTGATTTCTGAAACTCACCAGTTTCAGCATCTACAAGGTAAGCAGCGAAACCTTCGGCATCGCGACGAAATAGAGTATTAGATAGTGAGCAATCGCCCCACCAAAAACCTAGAAGGTGTAAACGAACAATTAAAAGCGCGAGAGCATTTGCCATCGTGTTAATGTCATGGGCTGTTACTGAGCCTGAGAGAAGAACTCGATAAGGCAATGAATATGGCAGGAAACGTGTGACCATTGCGCATGGAAGTTCCTCACCGTTTGAATCGGTGCGGCCCTCAACAACAGCAATTTGCTCAACACAAGGTGCCTTGAGCGATGTTAGTTCCCGCAATACTTTGTATTCACGATTAGCGAACTCGGAGACTGTTTCTTTAACGGCATATACCGGGGCATCTGCATCGGAGGTGGCTCGTACCAAACGAACAACGTGGCGGGAAATACCTCGTTTTTCGGCCAGAGCTGGATCCTCTGGCCACTCTTCTAAACTCTGATGCCAAGGCAGGCCAGTAACAGCTGCGATCTCCTCGCCTAATCCTGTTATCCGAAGGGCCATGAGGCTTATTCTCCCCTAAAAATGTGACAGGAAGATGAACACCACGTCTCATACAAGTGAGATAACTATCTTTACAATGCATCTATGGCAATAAAAGAGCGAATTAAGAAGGTTACCAAGCGAACAGCCAAAGCTGCTCCAGCCCCAACTGATTATGGAGTTGCTGGGGTTCCAATTAACAGATCACATCCGTATTACTTTGGCTTTGTTGCAACGCTAGGTGCACTAACTGCAATTGTTTTAATGCGCGCACTTGCAAGCGTCTCTCAGATTTTTATCTTGATCTTGATTGCACTTTTCTTGGCTACAGGTCTCAACCCTGCAGTTGAAGCCCTTCGCCGCCGCAACATGTCACGCACTACTGCGGTAACTATTATATTTACATCAGTTATTGCTTTTGTGATCTTCTTTGCTCTTGTGGTGGCTCCTCCTGTGATTTCACAGGGAACCCAACTCATTAATAAAGCGCCAACGCTTTTATCTGAGCTTACAAATAATGCGACTATTAATAAACTCAATGACCAGTATGGAATTATCGATACCCTGCAAGCTAAATTGAAATCAGTAACTTCCGATGGAACATTACTAATTTCAGCATTTGGCGGCGTTATAGGTGTTGGTAAATCTGTGCTATCAGGATTTTTCACTTTTCTTACTATTCTGGTCCTCACTCTCTACTTCATCACTTCCTTGCCTCAGGCTGTTGACCTAGGGCTTTCTTTAGTTCCTGCAAGTCGCCGTGAACGCGTGGGTTACCTTACAAATGCAATCATCGCTCGTGTTGGATCATTTGTTGGTAGTCAAATAGTTATTGCAGCTATGGCTGCTGTATTTGTCTTCATTCTTTCAATCGTACTTGGGCTGCCTTCTCCAATAGCTATTGGCATGATTGTTTTGGTCTGTGGATTGATTCCATTAGTAGGACATTTCTTAGGATGCGGAATTGTCACAATAATTGCCTTAACCCAATCAATCTTGATTGGTGTTATTGCCTTTGTTGCTTATGTGGTTTACGTCCAAGTTGAAAATTATGTTGTAACACCACGCATAATGAAAAGAACACTTGCAGTTCCTGGAGCAGTAACAATCATCTCTGCCTTGATTGGCTCATCACTTTTGGGTCTTGTGGGCGGATTACTTGCAGTGCCTGTTGCAGCTTCGATTATTTTGATACTGGATGAGGTTGTAATCCCTCGCGCAAATAACTCTTAATACTCAAGGGGCAGAATGTCAGAATCACCAGTGACAATGGTGTTAATTTCAGATAGCACACGGTGTACTGATGGCTCACCTAACCAGAGATGCTTGGCATCTTCTACTGGAATAATTCTTAACTTTGGAACGATTGCAAAGCGCTCTTTAGCTGCAGCTGGCTTTAAGTAATCATCGTGCTCGGGCACTAGGGCAGTAATTGGCCGTGGGTCACTATTCCAATACAAAAGCTCTTCATTAGTAGTTGTGCGAAGCGGTGGGCTCAGAAGAATCAAACCTTTATGGCGTGGATCCTTGGCATGGCGCAAAGCTAAATCTGTTCCAAAAGACCAGCCCACAATCCAAAGATTTTCTAACTCTAAAACATCAAAGCAATAGTTCATCATTGCTTGAACATCTAAACCTTCAGCGCCACCGTTATCAAATTCACCTGTGCTACTCCCGGCTTCAGAAGTCGTACCCCGAGTATTAAAGCGAACAACAGTTATTGCTGCCAAAGCTGGAAGTCGATTAGCGGCTTTTTTGTACACGTGGCTATCCATCATGCCCCCTGCTGTTGGCAGTGGATGCAGAGTTAAAATTGTCCCTTTTGATTGACCCAAGGGTGCAGAAACTTCTCCAATTAAATCCACACCGTCGCTAGTAAGAACATGAAATGGTGTGCGAAGGGCCGGCAATACCGTGCTGGGTCTGATTATCTCGGCCATACTTCAAATCTTATCTTCACCCCACTAGGCTTCCAACCATGGCTACTAAGCGCATTCCATCATTTGATTCTCACAATCCTGCAACCGGTGAGGTGGCTGGAACATATCCGATCATGAATGCTAAACAAGTCAGCGAAATTGTTACTCACGCGCGCAATGCTTGCGTGCAATGGCAAAAACTTGGCTTTGCAGGAAGAAGGAAAGTTCTACTTGCTTGGTCAACTCTTATTATCAAGCGCATTGATCAAATTGCAGCACTGGTTTCTCTTGAAACCGGCAAGCCAATTGGAGATGCAAAGTTAGAAGTAAGTATTGCAGTGGGTCATATTGGATGGGCTGCTCGGCATGCAGAAGAGATTATGCGCACCTCTTATCGCGCACCAGGCTTACTTTTATCAAATATGTCGGCGACCGTGCAACGCTCACCTCTTGGAGTTGTTGGCGTGATTGGCCCTTGGAACTATCCAATATTCACCCCAGTTGGCTCAATTACTTACGCATTAGCTGCTGGAAATACAGTTGTCTTTAAGCCAAGTGAATACACACCTGGTGTTGGAATGTGGTTAGAAGAGAGCTTTAATGAAGTCGCTCCTTTTGCTGATGTTTTTACTACCATCACTGGCCTTGGTGAAACAGGTGGTGCACTATGCACAAGTGGCGTAGATAAGATTTCATTTACTGGATCAACTAGAACTGCAAAAATAGTTGCTGCTCAGTGTGCCACAACTATGACTCCAGTTGTTTTAGAGTGCGGTGGAAAAGATCCAGTCATTGTTGCCGTAGATGCCAATCTTGAGCGCGCGGTCGATGCGACTATCTGGTCTGCAATGGCCAATGCTGGGCAATCATGCATCGGTGCAGAGCGCGTGTATGTTGATGAAAGAGTGGCCGATAAGTTCGTAGAACTTGCAGTCAAACTTGCTAAGACAATTCATGCGGGTGCTCCAGGTGATGGAAACTACGGACCTGCAACAATGCCTTCTCAGATTAAAGTAATTCAATCTCACATTAAAACTGCAATTAAAGATGGTGGAACTTGCGCCTTTGGTGGACCAGAGTCAGTCAAGCCTCCATTCGTGCAACCAGTTATCTTGCTTGATGTTCCTGAAGATTCAGCAGCTATGCGTGAAGAGACTTTTGGTCCAACGATTATTATTAATCGTGTTAAGAGCATGCGCGAGGCAATCGAGCTTTCAAATGCTTCTAGCTACGGGTTAGGTGCAAATGTCTGGTCTAAGCGCCAAGGTAAGCGAATTGCGGCAGAGTTAGCCTGTGGAATGGTTGCTATCAACTCAACATTTTCATTTGCAGCCGTTGCATCTGTTCCATTTGGCGGCGTGAAAGATAGCGGTTATGGGCGCGTGCATGGACCTGAGGGATTATTGGAATACACCTATGCCCGCACTGTTGTTCGCACTCGCTTTAATGTTCCACTCAATCTTTTAAGCTTTAAACGCAAAGCTAGAGAAGAGAAGTTGGTTATTACGCTAACTCGCTGGCTAAAGGGACGCTTTGGTTAATAGCGCGGTGCGTTGCGTGTTCGTTCAGTATTAGGACGTCGCTTATCTTTCTTAGCCCAGCAAGCGTTATGCCAATGCCGTCTACTTTCTTCATCATCTTCTAACCACGCAACGGTGTGTGGCGTAGCCATTGGAATCATCTGATCGCATCCTGGACAGCGATAGGGTTTATTAGAGCTTGATCCAGTTAACTTACGAACTATGTACATTCCTTCATGGTGTTCCTCGATAGTTTGATTTGAGGTAGAAATGTCACGCTCGTCACTTTTAGGCCGCTTATTTTTGGGATAGTTTTTACGCGGGCTCATAGCTCTATTTTCTCACATCAGATGCAGTAGTAGTATCTGAACGTGAATGTAATCGAGGTCAAAGGTCTAAAAAAGAGCTATGGCCAGGTACATGCAGTGCGTGGGGTTGATTTATCTATTCCAGCCGGTGAGATCTTCGCTTTGCTTGGCCCCAATGGTGCTGGCAAAACCACCACAGTTGAAATTCTTGAAGGCTTTAGAAGTCGCGATGCCGGTGAGATTTCTATCCTGGGTTTTGATCCTCAAACACAAGGACATGCAGCACGCCAGTGGCGCAACCGCATTGGAATTGTCTTGCAATCGGCCGCAGATGCTGGTGACCTCACTGTGATTGAAACGGTTCAACATTTCAGTGGGTATTACTCAAACCCACGCAATGTTGATGAGGTAATGAACGCTGTTGGTTTAGAAGAAAAATCTGGAGCGCTCATTCGCAATCTTTCAGGTGGCCAACGCCGACGTTTAGATGTTGCTTTGGGAATTATTGGTAGCCCTGAGCTTTTATTTCTAGATGAACCAACTACAGGCTTTGATCCTGAAGCACGTAGAGCATTTTGGGCTCTAATTGAGCAACTACGCGGGACTGGAACAACCATTCTGCTCACTACTCACTATCTAGATGAGGCTGAAGCTTTAGCTGATCGCGTGGCAGTTATTAACAACGGTTTAATTGTTGAAGTCTCAACTCCAGCTGAACTAGGTGGCCGGGCAACTTCTCAAGCTGTAGTTTCATGGCGCGATGGCAGCCAAGTAAAGACAGAAGCTACTGATAACCCAACTGCTGTTGTGGCCCGCCTTAGTGCGAACTTTGGAGGAGAAATTCCAGAGCTTGCCGTCATAAGACCCTCCCTTGAAGATATCTACTTAAAAATGATTGGGGGCGTTGATGAATAAGATACCTAGCGCCCTTAACTTAGGTTTTCGACGAGGTGTGCTTGAAATTAGACAGTTTTCTCGCCAACGTGAATCAGTTGTCTTCACACTTTTATTCCCTGTTATTTTATTGGCAATATTTGGTTCAGTATTTAAAGACACTATTGCTCCTGGCGTGACTTTTTCCCAGTACTTTGTGGCAGGAATGATTGCCTCTGGTCTGGTTAATACTGGTTTTCAATCACCAGCGATCACAATCCCCATGGAGCGCGACGTAGGTGGGTTAAAGCGCTTGCGTGGAACACCTATGCCAGCATCTAGTTACTTCATTGGTAAAGCGATTTTGATTGCTGCAAGCATGATTATCCAAATTGCACTTCTCTTTGGATTTGGCTTACTATTTTTTGGCGTCGAAATGCCAACAGAGCTCAGTAAGTGGATTACTTTCACATGGCTCGTACTACTTGGAAGTGCTTGTTCAACCGCACTTGGTATTGCCTTTTCAATTGTGCCCAAGAGTGGCCGTGGTGCATCTGCAGTCGTTTCACCTATTGTCATCATTTTGCAGTTCTTTAGTGGCGTTTTCTTTGTTTTTACTCAACTGCCAACATGGATGCAGCAACTTGCAGCGATTTTCCCCTTGAAGTGGCTAACACAAGGTATGCGTTCGGTGTTCTTACCAGATTCATTTGCTTCCCAAGAAGTAGCCAAGTCTTGGGAAACAGGTCGCACTTTCCTTATTTTGCTTCTCTGGCTTGTCATTGGAGTCTTTTTCTCAGTCCGCAAATTTAAGTGGGATCGCGATTAAGCGCTTTCTTGGCATAGTTATTGCGCTGTTAATGTCACTAACTGCACTGCCATCCAATGCCGCTTCTGCTAAGGCTACGCCCACTCCAACGGCCACAACCTCAGCTAAACCTACGATCTCACCAAAGGCCAGCGCCAAAGCAAGTGCAACTAAGAAGACTGTTGTTAAAAAGAAGCCGCGCAAAAAAGTCACAGTCTCTCCTTCGCCTAAAGCTGCCTGGCCTCCTGCAGGATTTAAAGCTAATGGTGAAGTATTTGCAAAGATTCCAACAGCAAAAGAATTGGTTGGAACGGCCTCAAATAGCAAGGTTTTGACACGCCAATTGGCGCAAAAAGTTGACGGCGTAGCCATCTGTGAGAAATATTCATGTGGAGCGGTGCAAGTTGCCTCTCTTAATGGCTGCACGTGGTGGGAAATTAACGCAAAATTAGTTGGTGAAACTTCAGCAACTGATAAAACTTTGAAGACTTTTGGAAATATTCGCACTCTCTCTGGACCTACAACTAATAAGCAGATAACAACTATTTTGCTTATTAGCCAGGAACCACTTGAATTAAGACATGTTGTGACAAATATTTCAGCAATTTGTCATCATGATGCAACTAGTGAAAAGATTCCAAGTGTTTCTTATAAAACTGTTACAAACTAGCGATTAGCTCCTGGAACCCAGAGTTGATCCCCAATTTCCTTATTTGCATAACGTGCCAAAACAAAGAGTAGATCTGAACAACGGTTCAGGTATTTGGCTGTTAGGGGATTTACTCCCCCACCAAATGCGTGGATAGCTGCCCATGTGCGGCGCTCTGCACGGCGAACTACTGTGCGAGCAACGTGCAAGTGTGCTGCTGCAGCAGTGCCAGATGGCAAAACAAAAGAGCGCAATGACTCGAGCTCTGAATTAAACTTATCAATCTGTTCTTCTAGATAAACAACTTGTGATTCAAGAACGCGCAATGGCTCAAAGGCGGGTGAATCAACAACTGGCGTGCACAGGTCTGCGCCCACATCGAAAAGATCATTTTGGATACGCACTAACAGCGCACGCACTTCATCTGATAACTCATCAGTTGCTAGAACAACTCCAATTGAAGAGTTGCCTTCATCAACGGTTGCATAGGCTTCAAGACGTGGATCGTTTTTGGATGTTCGGCTCATGTCTCCTAGGGAGGTAGTGCCGTCATCGCCTGTCTTGGTGTATATGCGCGTTAAATTAACCATGCCCGTAGCCTATAAGTAGACTGCGGCTATGGCATCTCACGACCGTTTCCGCGTAATTGGCGGTACCCAGCTGCGTGGTGAGGTCACAATTTCCGGGGCTAAAAACTCTGTTTTAAAACTTATGGCAGCCTCACTTCTAGCCACTGGCAAAACCACAATCACTAATGTGCCAGAAATCGCTGATGTGGACATCATGGCCGATCTTTTGACTCGCCTTGGTTGCATAGTAGTGCGAGGCGATTCCCAAGTAAGTATCGATGTTCCAAAAACCCCAGCCCATCGCGCCGATTATGACTTAGTTCGCAAAATGCGTGCATCAATTAATGTGCTTGGACCTTTAGTAGCCCGTGTTGGTGAGGCTGAGGTTGCTTTGCCCGGCGGTGATGCCATTGGATCGCGCGGTTTAGATTTTCATATTAAAGGTCTTGAAGCGCTGGGAGCTAAGGCCCATATTGAACATGGTTACGTCGTTGCCGAAGCACCTCATGGATTAACTGGTGCAGTTATTGATTTAGATTTTCCAAGCGTTGGTGCGACAGAAAATATTATGACGGCAGCTGTTTTAGCTAAAGGTGTAACAACTATTGATAATGCCGCCCGTGAACCTGACTTAGTAGATCTAGGTGAGTTCCTAATTTCAATGGGTGCAAATATTCAAGGTTTAGGTTCTCCAACAATTACCATCACTGGTGTTTCAGAGTTGAAACCAACCACACATGCAACGATTCCTGATCGCATCATCACTGGAACATGGGCTTTTGCTGCTGCTATGACACGTGGTGATATCACTATCCATGGCGCACGCGCAGAACATCTTGAATTACCCCTTGAGAAATTGGCATCAGCCGGTGCAATTGTTACAACAACTGCCGATGGAATTCGTGTGCGCATGGATGTTCGTCCTCAAGCAATTGATGTTGCAACGCTCCCCTACCCGGGCTTTCCAACAGATCTACTACCTATGGTTATTGCCCTTAACTCCATTGCAGATGGCCATTCTTTAGTAACTGAAAACGTCTTTGAATCACGCTTTATGTTTGTTAATGAGCTCAGTCGCCTCGGTGCTCAGATTTCAGTAGATGGTCATCACGCCTCTATTGAAGGCGTTCCAGAGCTTTCAGGTGCTCCAGTTGAAGCTCACGATATTCGTGCTGGTGCAGGCTTAATTTTGGCTGCATTAGTAAGTGAGGGTGAATCAACAATTGATCAGGCTTTCCACGTTGATCGCGGTTATCCAAATTTTGCCGAGCAGCTGCAGAGCTTGGGTGCGAAAGTAACTCGCGAATAACTAAATTACTTATTAACCGTCTCTGTAAGAATAGAAACTCGGTTATTAGCAACAGATAGGAAACCACCACTTACTGTGAACTGCGTGGTGGTCCCATCTGTTCCTTTAATGCTAACTGCGCCATCGACAAGTACTCCAAAGAGCGGTGCGTGATCGGTCAAGATACCGAGATCACCTTCGACTGTTCGAGCAGAAACAAAAGATGCTTCGCCAGACCAGACGCGCTCTGATGGAGATACGAGTTCGACTTTAAGTGTCATCGTTTAATTACTTTCCAACGCTTGCTGCAAGTTCAGCGGCACGACGCTCTACGTCATCAAGACCACCGCACATGAAGAATGCTTGTTCTGGAATATGGTCATACTTTCCATCTGCAAGTGCTTCGAATGCTGCAATTGTGTCGACTAGTGGAACGAATGAACCTTCGATACCAGTAAAGACCTTTGCCACGAAAGTATTTTGTGACAAGAAGCGCTGGATGCGACGAGCGCGTCCAACCAAAATACGATCTTCTTCTGAAAGTTCATCGATACCAAGAATTGCGATGATGTCTTGGAGATCCTTGTAACGCTGCAAGATCTGCTTGATGCGGTTAGCAACACGGAAGTGGTGCTCACCGATGTAGCGTGGATCCAAGATGCGTGAAGTTGAGTCAAGTGGATCCACAGCTGGGTAGATACCTAGCTCTGAAATCGGACGAGACAACACTGTTGTTGCATCTAAGTGGGCGAAAGTAGTGTGAGGAGCTGGGTCAGTAATGTCATCTGCAGGAACGTAAATTGCCTGCATAGATGTAATTGAGTGGCCACGGGTTGAAGTAATGCGCTCCTGCAATTGGCCCATTTCATCGGCCAACGTTGGCTGGTATCCCACAGCAGATGGCATACGGCCAAGCAGCGTTGATACTTCAGAACCAGCTTGTGTAAAGCGGAAGATGTTGTCGATGAATAGAAGCACGTCCTGCTTTTGAACATCGCGGAAATACTCAGCCATTGTTAGCGCTGAAAGAGCAACACGAAGACGCGTTCCAGGTGGTTCATCCATCTGACCGAACACTAAGGCGGTCTTGTTAATAACACCGGTCTCAGTCATTTCAAGGAACAAGTCGTTACCTTCACGAGTACGCTCACCAACACCGGCGAATACAGATACACCACCGAAGTTTTCAGCTACGCGATAAATCATTTCTTGAATCAAAACTGTCTTTCCTACACCCGCACCACCGAATAGACCAATCTTTCCACCCTTTACATACGGTGTTAGAAGATCGATAACTTTAATTCCGGTTTCAAACATCTCAGTCTTTGATTCCAACTGATCAAATGCTGGTGCATTACGGTGAATTGGCCAACGCTCTTTGATGTCGAGTGAAGAG
>Ga0209191_1000816_pt1 | contig 22277 bp, 12 predicted proteins | sample S_130626_EF_Meta_FD_187320 | JGI IMG/M metagenome (GOLD analysis project Ga0209191, IMG submission 187320) | Freshwater microbial communities from Lake Simoncouche, Canada to study carbon cycling - S_130626_EF_MetaG (SPAdes) (version 2) | ecosystem: Environmental > Aquatic > Freshwater > Lake ...
TGATCACGTTATTGAAGAGGTTTTGGCTTGGACCAGGTGTGCCATCGTTGGCATTGATTAAATCAGGATTGTCTGAGGCTAGTGGCTTCCAGTTTTTTTGATCTGCATTGTAGTGATAAGCAATAACCGATCCATCCATCTCAGCTGCGTAGATCATGCTTGCTGGCGTGGTCTCATTTCCATCGGCAGAGAGCATGAGGTAAGGAAAGGTACCCAACTTCCATCCACCACCTAGGTTATTATCGCTCAAATTCTGTGATCCGTAGGTGCGGCGTAGTTCCAGTGGCATAGGACCATTGAGTTGGAGATCAAGTGCGTTTACATAAAATTCTCCATTTACCACACTCACCGGATCCATCACATAGGAGAGGAGTTTTCCGTAGTAAGAGGGAGTACCTATGAATCCTATGTTTGCTACCTCTTTTTTTAAAATAGCTATTTGCGCTGGAGGTAGAGGAGTGGAGGGCTGTTGGTTGGGTATGTTAGTTCCACTTCCTGGTTGAGTAGGCGGAGTCGTGTTTGATGGTGGAGGTAGAGGAGTGAAGGGCTGTTGGTTGGGTATGTTAGTTCCACTTCCTGGTTGAGTAGGCGGAGTCGTGCTTGATGGTGGAGTTGCAGGAGAATTTGTGTTCGATGTAGGGTCTCCACCCTTGTATTGATTCTGAATCTGCTTCAGTGCCTGATCCATCTGTACTTTGTAGATCCAATCATTAAGTTGTTTGTTAAGATCATTAAGTTGTTTGTTAAAATCATTGTTCTCATCAGGATTGAAGGAGGAGATGGGAGTGGTAGAGCCTCCGTAGCCGCCGTTATCAATACTATGGGAATCAGAAATTAGAGCTCCAATAGAATCTTGTGATATAGTGAAGGCCCCCATGCCTGTATAAGGCTTCCCTTGTTGGCCAGGAGCAGTGACAGGGGTTTGGTTGATGATGGCAATGTTTGTCTTTTTTCCTGCATCTGCTTCTTGAGTGCCAGGACGAACAAAAAGATCTAAGATAGCTTGAAAAAGGCCGTATCGAATTGCCCAAGCTGCAAGAGAAGCAGTAATGGTATTTAAGTTGGATGATATTTGATAATTTTTATTTATTTCGTCATTGCAATTATAGAGCATGAGGAAGGAAATGTTTTTTCCAGGAGTGGTAGCAATCGCTTTTTCAGGAGTCCAGCCCTGAGCAATATCGAGTAGTCGCACTGTGGAAATAGCACTCTTTTGATTAAAAAACTCATTAATAATGCGATGTTCTTGAGAAGAGGCTTCTAGGAGAAGAAGCTTTTGACAATCTAACATTACTGCTGGAGATGCTCCCGATTCACTATGAAAACTATTGTTACCAATACTGACATCTTTGTGAAAAAACATATCTACTCGTGGATAGACCAAATTAAAATCGAGCTTCCCTTTGTTCATAGTGGTGACAGGTGAACCATTGGCATTCCGTTCAGGGCTTAATTTTGCTAGTCCCTCAGATCGTGTGGTAACAATATGATTTTTTGTCAGATTTTCTAATTCTTGTTGAAATTGGCTGCAGTAGCCGTAGTAATATTTACCCATGAGCTGGAGAATCTGTCCTGTGGCTATTTCGGGATCAATAGGAAATTGAGGATCTGCTTTGCGTTGATTTTCATAATAAACATATTTTTGCCATTCAAAGTCCTTCATCTTTTCGCTCACGCGTCCATAGTTAAGCGCCAAAGCAGCCATATCTCCTTTTTGTAATGGCCGCTCTTGAGTGATAGCAATGCTTTCATTAACGCCAGGAAATTGGTTGAAGTAAGTCATTTTTGTCAGATCTACCTGTTGGTGGTGCTTTGTGATGATTTGGTAGGAAAGATAATTATCACTTGGAGTAAGAGTCGCACTGATTTTTTGAGGAGTTAACAAACTACCTGTGTCCGGGTTCGTACCCTGATTGAATGTATGCGAGGTGCTTTCTTTGTTTCCTGAGCCACTATCGTAGGCTTCTAGAGACAGTGTTATCGTGTAGTTTGCTGTCCCTGGAATAATTTGATGGGAAAGTAAAAGCCGTCGATCGTGCAGATCGGCAAAATGCATGGTACCTGTTTGTAGTAAGAGTGGATTAGTAGTGTCACTAGCTCCCTTGCCATTGCGATTACTAAAAACTTTGATTTCAATGGTATCAAACATTTTTTCATCCAATGTAGAAACAACATTACTACTAGTAATGAGTGGGGTTTGCCAAGGCCGTGGAAAGTCGTTCCAGCTGGCGTAATCATGGAATTGATTTGCAAATTTAATTCCCACATCATCCAGATTGAGATTGTTTTTTTTGAGCTGCTCTTCTGCATAAAGTGGGAAAAGCGTTCCTGGATTATCTTCGCTTAAAATATCAGGATCATTTGTGTTCCAGGGGTTGCGAATGACAGGGTCGTTATAGAGATATTTTAAAATCCACTTGGTTGCTGTGTTATAATCATTTGGAAAATAGTTCCAAAGGTCTCGTCCTTCGATCACTTTTGTATCTTTAATCCATGGAAAAAGATGAATCCATTTTCCATCTATATAAGCTGTTACCCATGGGTAGTTTACTGGAATAAGTTCAGGCACTGGTACCGGTCCCAGGAATGTCATTGTTCCTCGAAGCTGCGTGTGAAGCATCTTGCTGAGCTGTTCATCGAACATGAGTGTTTTATCATGCTCAGGAAAAACGTAAGCAGCAGGGACTCCAGCTTTGCGAAGTAAATAAATCAAGAGCCCACATTGCTCGATAGGCGATCCTTGACCTTCCATGTAGGTTGCCAAGGCGTCACGCATGATTCCTTGGGAATTAATCGAAAAAGGGGAGCTATTTTCCGTCGTGTTAAATCCGACTGCATCGGTAAGTTCAATTTCGTTTTGAACATAGTTAGCAAGTGCCAATGGGTCTTTTCCTTTTTCCTCAATAAGTTTGTCGAGTTCAGGATGAGTTTTAACCTCGGGACTAGTGTCAACTTTTGTATATTGATCTGGCTTAAGGGAGATTAAATTATCTTGAACTGGCTTGGAATGGTGAATGAGCTCATCCACGCTTTTTCCCTCAAACTCACTAGGAAGAGCTTTTCCTTGAAAATGGGGTAGTGTCAGTAAGGTCGTACTCCAGGGAGCTAGATCGTCGAAATCGAGTGTATAACTCAAATTACAAGCAGAGCCACTCTTATCCTCTTCTTGAGCCATATCTACTATTTGACCATTAAGTAAAACTATTCCTTTCATGCTTACTTTATAAAAAAAGTTAGCGTTGTCTGCTTTGCAGGTAATCAATAAAGGATATAATGTCTCCTGTCCCCAGATATCAGATGATAATGCTGCAGCCACATATTGAAGTTGCATTTCAAAATGCAGAGGCTTCCCATTAATGGTTTCTGCAATGGTAAATGTTTTGGAAGTAGCATGTTTCATAAGATTTTCCCATTCATTTACTTTAGGCAAGGAATAAGGGACAACAAACACACTCTTAACATTAGTATTTCCGTTTACAAAACTCTCTTTATCGTAAACTTCTATTTGCATGTCGATATTCCCTATTTTAGTAAAATCTTCTCCTCCTGACGCAATAGCAAACGAGTAAGATTGCTTTGGATAAAGAGGTGTTCCTCCACTACTACTTCCAAAGGCAACAAAAGGAGGTTGGTCTCCAATCGCAGTCGAGTTAATTTTAGGAAGGGTATTAACCAGAGCATAACTTATTACGTTTTCATCACATTTAATATGGTGGCATGGTGTTTTCAGCACAGAAGCAGCCCGTAGAAACCAAGGGTAATTTTTAACATCACTTCCATAAAGAGTGCTAAAGTCGGAAATCCCATCAAGGCAAAGACCTTTTTCATTATCAAGGGCAATAATAGAAGATCGATAATTTTGATTATTGCCCCATCCCCGGTCATAACGATTGGAGGGAACTACTTCGACTTTGGTAGTTCCTGTAGCAACTATCTTGTTTTCAGAGTCGTAAGCCTTAGCTTGAATACTATAATTTCCAACAGGAACATCCGACCAGGAAATTTCATAGGGTTCTTTTTCTGCCGTTCCAATAATTGTCGTTCCATTATAAAATTCTAATCTCTCGATAGTTTTATTTTTTGGATAGGTGCACGAGGCAACGATTTCTATTTGTGCAGGTGCTCGGTAGGGTCCAGAAGTAACTATAGAGATGTTAAATGGAATATCTGGGGAAGGTTGATTTTTTCCTCCATCCTCAGAAGCAAATAAAATCGTATTGGTACTCAAAGCAAACAATAGGGCTAAGAGCAGGAGAAACTGCGTTTTTAGGAAAAAATAAAATCTCATGGAATGAAGTGGTGCCTTTTAAATTCGTTTAATACGTGCGCACCACTCTCATTTCCTGGACCCAAAGTCAATAAAATACAGTCCTTTTTCTGAAGTCTTTTTTTCTTGACTTTTTTAATTTTATCGCTCTCTCAATCAGGACGTTACCTATGAGAATACAGGTTAAAAAAGATTCTCTTAAAAAACGAAAAAATCTCTCTGACTTAAGCTAAGAGATTAAACCCCATATTTTATACTGGTTCGTCGCGAGGCGTCACGAATCCTGATGCAGAGACCACCGGCGGTCGGGAGACCGCGGGGGAGATTGCCCTGGCTTTAAGGGGGCAGACCTGAAAGGGCAAGGCGAGCGATGAAGTCTGACGACTGCAGTGTGTATACACACTGCCCGAGGAAGACTTCGAGATCAACGCAGCATCCATCTAACTTCCCGGCTTCCGCAGTAGATCGGGATGAAATATTCGGGTTAAAATCATTTGTATTAAAAGAATCCTTCAACTATACCTTTACCGAATGAATGTTAGGATGTTGCTATCTTAAAAGACGCTATGACAAACAAGGTTCAACGCAGAGATCCTGCATCTTTAAAGAGTGATTTGCTAACTCTGCTAGCTGACCCGACTTCCGTGATTGATGATCTCAAAAAGCGGACCGAACTAGGAAAAGATGAGTGGTTTGCTTCTGCTGTTCCTGAAATTGCGGTCGAGCCAAGCACCTCTCAGGAGGTGGCTTCTGTTTTAGCTTATGCCCATGAACATCGTATTCCTGTAACCACACGTGGTGCAGGTTATGGCTATGTGGGAGGATGCGTTCCTGTAGAAGGAGGAATCTTACTTTCAACAGTACGGCTGAACCAAATTCTTGAAATCCATACTGGTGATTTTGTGGCTGTGACTCAGCCCGCGGTAATTACTGGAAAACTACAGGAGGCCGTTCGTACACAAGGCCTTTTTTATCCCCCCGATCCAGCAAGCCTCGATCATTGTAGTATTGGAGGAAATGTGGCTACCAATGCGGGAGGCCCACGTTGCCTCAAATATGGAGTCACCCGCAATTATGTGCTAGGACTCGAGGTAGCACTTGCTGATGGGACACTCGTTCGCGTGGGAGGTCGTACCCATAAAAACAAAACAGGTTTCGATCTTGTGAGTATGTTTATAGGATCAGAAGGATTACTCGGGATTATCACTGAAATCACAGTACGTCTGCTTCCTCTACCACCAGCCCGTGCCACTCTTTCTGCAGGCTTTGCTACCATGAGTGAGGCTGCAAGAGCCGTTCAAGGAATTTTTGAAGCAGGTTTTCTTCCTTCAGCAATCGAGGTAGCAGATCATTTTACCCTTGAGGCAGCACGTCGAGATTTAAAAAAAGAGCTCCAAATTCTTATTCCCCCTGGAAAAGCCCATCTCCTCATTGAAATTGATGGTCAGCAAGAGAGTGTTGTGAGTGAAACAGCTACTTTAAAAAAACTCTTAGAGAGCTATCACTCTCTTCAGACTCATGATGCCACGACTAAAGAAAGTTGTGATTCTATGTGGGCCTTAAGGCGCTCTTTTTCTATGGCGTTGCGTGCTACTGGACTCATCAAACTCAACGAAGATATTGTCGTACCACGCAGCCGACTTTGTGATCTAGTTTCCTTCACCGAACAGTTACAAAATGAGAGCGGCTATCCCATCGCCTGCTTTGGTCATGCAGGTGATGGAAATATCCATGTCAATATCATGATCTCATTAGAGGAACAAAAAAATGAGAAACAAAAAATCGAGGAACTTCTTCAACAACTTTTTTCTCAAGTTCTTGAGTGGAATGGAACTATTACAGGAGAACATGGAATTGGCTTAGCAAAGCTTCCATGGTGGAAAAAAGCTACTTCTAATGAAGTGAGGGACCTTCATACCCGTCTTAAATCTGCTCTAGATCCTTATCATATTTTAAATCCAGGGAAATTTGTTTAGTAATACCCTTCCTACTAAACAATGAGATTATGGAGCTCTGTCATTTTGGTTTCTGGCAAAGTGGAAGAGCGAGATGCTATGATTGTACAAAGCAAACTCTAACCCGCATATTTCATACTGATCGCGACGAGGAGGCTGCGAAGTCAGATGAGCAGTGCATTAGATTCACATTTTAACGCAGGGCTGCAGGAATCCCTATCGCCCCAATCATAATTTGTATCGCTGCTAGCTACGAAGTTGGAAACCAAAAAAACAAGCCACAATGGTCTGATTGTTTCATGGAAAGAGTATTATATGATGAATACAGTAGTTCGAGCATTCATTATCTTCTTGTTAGTATTTCCCATTTTAAATGTAGAGCACGTTGTTGCTCAGATACTCCCAGAGAAGAGCACTCCAAAAATTACCACGCGATTCTATGCTGCTTTTCTTAATAGCAGAGCAGAGGCATCTCTTCCTGAGCTCTACGATCAAAGCATGGAGTCTGCTAGCCCCTCTATATTTAGAATGGAAAGTCCGGGAAATTATTCTTACCGTGTATCAGAAGAGGAAGAAGACCAACCCCTCTTTTTACTTAGCATTAATACGGCATTGCTCTTTTATCAATGGCTTGAGATAAACAAATTTCGTGAAAATCAGGGGTATTGTGTTGATGCTACTGAACCCATAGAAACTGATTTATCTGAGATCCTAAAAGATCAATTTTACTCTGATAGTACAACAAAAACTCACTTTTTACCACCTAGAGAGGGAGAGGCACAAAACTCTTTTTCTCATGCCTCATGGGATCCGCAACTGATATGTTGTCTCAGGAATTTTTCAATTGAAAGCACCCCTGCTCCAAAATTAGAGGAGACATCCACCATAGTACCCATGAAAACCTCACCTAAAGAGGGCCTAACACCAGATGGGAGCCCCATTGAAAGAAAGTTTTTTAAAGGGATAAGCGCTTATGTGATCACGATAGCAGGACTATTATTAGGAGTAGCAGGAGCAGGAATAGTAGCTTTGTATGTGGGAGCTACTTGCCTCCCTACATTATATCTTGTAGCAGCAGGTATGGTAATTGGACTTATTGCAGGAATTTATATCACCGATATTGTTTGGTCCTACATTAATAAATGGTTAGGACCACCATGATCAATTTTTTATGAACTATGCGAGCTAGCCTAAAAACTCTTTTATAATCAGAGTGGCATTATGTCCTCCAAATCCAAATGAGTTGCTCATCGCTACACGCACCTTCGCTTCACGGGCCACATTGGGAACATAATCTAAATCACATTCTGAATCGGGTTGATCCAAATTGATTGTTGGAGGAATGATTCCATGTTTAATAGCAAGAACAGAGGCTGCTAACTCCACCCCTCCAGCAGCACCCAGAAGATGACCTGTCATCGATTTGGTTGAACTTACGGAGACCTTGTAGGCATGCTCCCCTAAGGCATGTTTTACTGCTTTTGTTTCACAGATATCACCAATAGGAGTCGATGTTCCATGAGCATTAATGTAGTCAACTTCGTTAGCATTGATCTGGGCATGACGCATTGCCATCTGCATGCATCGACTTGCACCCTCCCCCTCAGGAAGAGGAGAGGTCATATGGTAGGCATCAGCACCTAGACCGTAGCCCACAAGCTCACAATAGATAGAAGCACCACGTCGTTTCGCATGCTCGAGTTCTTCAATAACAAGAATGCCTGCACCCTCCCCCATCACAAACCCATCACGATCTTTATCAAAGGGACGAGAGGCTTTTTCCGGTTCATTGTTACGCGTGCTGAGTGCTCTCATCGAAGCAAAACCTGCAATGCCCAACGGGGAGACAGTAGCCTCTGTTCCTCCAGCAACAAAGGCATCGGCATCGCCAAATTTAATAATACGCCATGCCTCTCCTATCGTATTATTGGAGGTTGCACAGGCAGTCACAATCGACATATTGGGACCACAAAAACCAAATTCCATAGAAACCAACCCACTGGCCATGTTACTAATCATCATCGGAATGGTGAAGGGAGAAACACGAGAAGGTCCTTTTTCATAAAGACGTTTTGTTTCCATTTCCATACTTTGAAGCCCACCAATACCACTTCCAATCATGACCCCTACTCTTTCTGGGTTGGTTGTTGAGGCATCAAACCCAGCATCAGCAAGAGCCATTTTTGCAGCTGCCATCGCAAAATGCGTAAAACGATCTGCACGACGAGCATCCTTGGGATTTTTGAAAAAACTAACCAGATCAATTCCTTTTACCTCTCCTGCAATTTTGCAGTCATATCCTTCCGAGGGAAAAGCTGTATATGGCTGAATTCCACTACGGCCTTCTGTAAGATTTTTCCAAAAGGTGGCAACATCATTCCCTATAGGACTAACAACACCAAGACCTGTGATAACGACTCTGCGATTGTACATAAAAATAAAAGATTTTCCGAAAGAAAATAATCGCTCATTAAAAGAAAGCAATCTTTAGTAAATTTATTTTTTCTTTAGCCTTGAATTTCTTACCTTCTCCTTTTCAAATCCATTTCCATGAATCCATCTAAAACTCCAACTTTTCCAAAATCAGAACTCAATGCAGAGTCAGCACGCTCGTGGTGCATGGGTCTTCATCTCTCTGGTCTCAGTGGCCTCTTTCTTCCTATTATTTTAGCTCACATTTTGGTTCCACTCACAATATGGCTTCTAAAACGATCTCAAAGCCACGACATTGATCGTACAGGCAAGGAGGTCCTCAACTTTCAGATCTCATTGACTATTTACATGCTTGTTTCCGGAGGGCTTTGCTTTGTATTCATTGGTTTATTGATTTTCCCCTTCTTTTTTATTGCATGGCTCTTACTGCCAATCCTAGCAGCCATCAAAACCAACAATGGATCTCACTATCTCTATCCTTTCACAATACGTTTTTTAAGATAATATTTGTCTCCTCTCTGTTCTTGCTCTATCTTTACATTTCTAAACATGGGGGGCGCACTGGTTTCGATCCGAAGCTGGTTATACGTTCTGCACGCCGAGGATGATCAGTTGGCCTCGTAAAAAATCTGGTCAACCAAATAAATGCAAAAAATGCAACATTTGCAGCTAGCCTCGGCGAAACTGCAGCACTCGCAGCTTAATTAATCTGCGACGTTCCTACACTCACGCCTATTAGGTGTAAGAACGACACTAGTAGGCTCGTTCCAAAGCGGAGAGACCGCGCTAGGGAACAAAATATTTCGCGGGCTCTCGGAGAAGGGTAGCGCGGTGTATCGTAGCCACTCTCCTAAATAAAAAATACACATAAGCATGTAGACGGGCGTATTTGTTAGTCTCGGACACAGGGGTTCAACTCCCCTCGCCTCCACCATGTTAGAGCCTTCGTGGTCTCCAGACCACAAGTGTTTTTTGCGTCTAGCTTTGCGGTTTCCTCTTCACGATCAGTATGAAATATCTGGGCTAGCCCGCATATTTCACACTAAATCTATTACGGCTTGTGGAAAGCTTATCATTACTGCGTTGGTCTCGAATTGTGATTTGGGCAGTATGAAACATACAGCCCGGCATCCCAATCCTTCGTCCGCCTTGTACTAATAAGCTTTGCACGGCGCCTCATAACGATTCAGTATGAAATATCCGGGCTAGTGTGAATCTATTTTCTCTTTTTATCATCTCTGTTAATTTTTTTGAATGCGTCATTTTAAAAGTCTCCTCGAATCCCACTGGTCACTAGGACGTTTCGTTTGTGTGGGACTTGATAGCGAGTTTTCAAAACTTCCTACATCTGCCTTAAAAAGGGACCACGAAGGAAGAGTAGATATTGCTGCTAGTCTTATTGCTTTTAATAAAGCCATCATTGAAGCTACCCATGATATTGTTTGTGCCTATAAACCAAACACTGCTTTTTATGAAGCTTATGGTGTTGCTGGAATGGTGGCTCTTGAAAAAACAGTCTCCCTGATTCATGAAATCGCTCCGACAGTTCCTGTGATTCTCGATGCCAAGCGGGCTGATATTGGTAATACTAACAATGGGACGGTAACTTTTGCATTTCACTATCTCAAAGCAGATGCGATCACACTCCACCCTTTCCTCGGCAAAAAGGCCCTCGAGCCATTCTTAGCGTGCAAAGAAAAAGGAATCATTATGCTTTGCCGCACTTCCAATGAAGGTTCGGGGGAATTTCAACAGCTCTCCGTCAATGGAGCCCCCCTCTATCAAGTCGTGGCACAGCGTGTCGCAACGGAATGGAATGGCAACAGTAACTGTGGTCTTGTGGTAGGAGCGACCTATCCTGAAGAAATAAAAGAAGTTCGGCTTCGTGTTGGAAATATGCCTCTCCTTATTCCAGGAATTGGAGCTCAAGGAGGATCGGTTGAAAAAACAGTTGCAGCGGCCCGTGATGAGCTTGGCTCGGGGATGATCATTAATTCCTCACGTGGTATTATTTTTGCTTCGAGTGGAACAAATTTTGCAGAAGCTGCTCGTTGCGAGACTGAAAAGCTTCACCACCAGATTAAAAGGGCTCTATCATAAAGCTACGTAAGAAATTTCCTGATCAGTTATGACCCTTGTTTTATGAATCAATCACACATTTTAGAAATACTGAGCTCGCTTCAAGCACTCGTTACAGAAAGCCATATCGTCTATACCTCGGGTAAACATGGATCATCCTATATCAACAAGGATGCACTCTATCCCCATTCTGCAGAAACATCCCAACTCTGTCGTCTTTTTGCAGAATATTTTGCTCAGGACGCTATCGATATTGTCATCGCTCCTGCGCTAGGCGGGATCATCCTCTCGCAGTGGACAGCTCATCATCTTTCTCAGCTCCACAAACGTGAAGTACTCGCTCTCTATGCAGAAAAAATAGAAGGGACGAAGGACTTTGTCATCAAACGTGGTTATGACAAACTCCTACCTGGTAAAAATGTCCTAGTATTAGAGGATGTGCTTACTACCGGTGGTTCTGTAAAGAAGGTCATAGAACTTGTGCGCACCCACGGTGGGAATGTCGCAGGCCTCGGTGTCTTATGTAATCGTGGTGGAGTTACTCAAGAAGAAGTAGGCTCTGTTCCAAAACTCCAGGCTCTCGTTTCTGTGAGTCTCGAAGCCTGGGAACCAGAACACTGTCCGCTTTGTGCTCAGGATATTCCGATCAATACCAATGTGGGAAAGGGACGGGAGTTTTTAGAACAAAAGAAAAAATCCTACTAATATCTCTTGTGCCTCTCTTCCAACTCCATCAAGTCACCCTCAGCTATGGCCTACTACCACTGCTTGATCATGTCGACCTTCAAATAGAGCCTGGAGAACGTATTTGTCTCGTAGGGCGTAATGGAACCGGAAAAACAAGCCTCATGCGACTCATGACTCGTGAAGAGACCCCATCAGAGGGAGAGGTTATCTGCGCACCTGGTACTGTAGTGACCTATCTTTCACAAGAAATTCCTGATCAGATCACAGGGTCAGTCATAGAAGTCATACGCTCTGGACTTCCCCTAAACAACACCGAAGAGGAATGGGAAAGTGACATGCGCCTCGAAGCTTTGGCAGAGAAAATCTCCCTGCGAGGCGATGATTCCTTTAGTTCCCTCTCTGGAGGTCTCAAGCGCCGAACCCTTCTAGCACGTGCCCTTGCAGGAAAACCTAACTTACTTCTTCTTGATGAACCGACCAACCACCTGGACCTTGAAACTATCCTCTGGTTGGAAGATTTTTTACTCACCACTCCCATTACCCTGTTTTTTGTAACTCACGATCGTGCTTTTTTAAAAAAACTAGCAACCCGAATTGTAGAATTAGACCGAGGAGCTCTCACAAGTTGGAACTGTGATTACAATACTTATTTAGAAAGAAAAGCTTCTTGGCTAGAGTCAGAAGGAAAACAATGGTCTTCTTTTGACAAAAAACTTGCCCAAGAAGAGGCATGGCTACGCCAAGGAGTGAAAGCCAGAAGAACCAGGAATGAAGGGCGTGTACGTGCTCTCGAGAAACTACGCCAAGAGCGTAGTGAACGCCGCGAACGAAGTGGAAAAGCACGCCTCTCGTTACAACATACTTCTCTTTCTGGACAAAAAGTCATCGAAGCAAAAGAGGTGAGCTTTGCTTATGAGGGAATCAATATTGTGGATCACTTTACCACAACGATCTGGCGTGGTGATAAGATCGGCATCATAGGCTCCAATGGAACGGGCAAAACCACACTACTCCAATTGCTTCTTGGAAAAATAACCCCTCACTCCGGCTCTATTCATCTAGGAACAAAGCTTGAAATTGTCTATTTCGATCAACTGCGAGGAGCCATTGATCCAGAAAAAAGTGTTGCAGCCAATGTTGCTGGCGATAGTGATACTGTAGTTTTTCAAGGACGTCCACGTCACATTCATAGCTATCTTGAGGATTTTTTATTTCATCGTGAACGCATTCGGATGCCAGCAAAAGTCCTCTCGGGAGGGGAACGCAATCGCTTGCTTCTTGCAAAACTTTTTCTCCAACCCGCCAATGTTCTGGTGATGGATGAACCGACCAATGACCTTGATGCAGAAACAATGGAGCTCTTAGAAGAATTGGTTTTAGAGTACAACGGGACACTCCTTCTGGTTTCCCACGATAGAGCTTTTTTAAATAGTGTAGTGACGAGCACACTTGTTTTTGAAGGTAATAGCAAAATTACGGAATATGATGGAGGTTATGATGATTGGGTTACTCAGCGCCCCACTCCCAAGCCTGAAGCGACTCTATCCCTCTCCCGTATCGAAAAAAAAACACTACCTTCCAAACAAAAATCGCAGACTCTTTTTTTTCTCAAACGGGAAGAGCTCGAGTTGAGTGAGCTTCCGCTCCTCATCGAACAACACGAATCAGAAAAAGAAGCCCTCCTAGCACAGCTCTGCGATCCTGAGTTCTACAAAAAAGAGCCTCAAAAACTTCCTAAAATAGAACGCTCCATTGCTATTCTTGAGGAGCAGATTGCTCGAAGTTACGCTCGCTGGGAGGAACTCGAGGAAAAGCGCAAAAATCAATTTACCCCAACTTGAAGAAGTTTAAGAAGTTTAATGAACAAGCCGGTTTAACCCGCATATTTCATACTGAATCGTCATGAGGCGCCGTGCAAAGCTTATTAGTACAAGGCGGGCGAAGGATTGGGATGCCGGGCTGTATGTTTCATACTGTCCAAATCACAATTCGAGACCAACGCAGTAATGATGAGCTTTCCACAAGCCGTAATAGATTTAGTGTGAAATATGCAGGTTAAGGCTGAAGTTCTCCCAAAAAAACGCTCATTGTGAATATCCTCACCAGACTAACGCTCCAACATTTCCGCTCTTTTTCCTCAAAATCTCTTGAGCTACATCCTGGACTCAACTTCATCATTGGCCCCAATGCTCAAGGGAAGACCTCTCTTCTGGAAGCAGCGTGTGTCTTGCTACGGCTCAAGTCTCCCCTCACGCATACGCTCACTGAGGCAATTCGCTTTGGAGAGGAAGCATTTTTTTTAGCAGGAAGCTATGGAGGCAAAGAACTTTCGATGCGCTTTTCACCTGGTGAGAAGGTCAAACGTCTACTCCAGATCGACGATGTCACTCAGCAAGAGACAACAGATTATTTAAGCACAGGTTGTATTGTTTGGTTTGGAAGCGATGATCGAGAAATCATCAATGGCCCAGGAGAGCGACGTCGCCGTTTTTTGGATAGTGCAGGATTGCAACTTAGTAATGACTATAGAAAACACTTGAAATTTTACGAAAAGGCCCTTCGTTCACGTAACTTGGTGTTGCGGAAACAGCGACCTCGACGTGAGGTAGAGGCTTACAATTCGATCCTAATAGAAAATGGAGATGCACTCATGAATCTGCGAGCACATCTTTGCAAAGCCTTAGCACCACAAGCTGCTCAGGCTTGCCATTCTATTTCACAAGAAAAACTAATGCTGCACTACCAACCAGGGGCATCCATGACCATGCGTGAGGCATTAGAAAATTCTCTAGCCAAAGAAATAGAACTCGGGATGACTTTAGTGGGCCCTCACCGTGATGAGCTTCTTATTAGACTGAATGATATTCCAACTGCCACCTTCGGCTCGGAAGGGCAACGGCGTACCGTAGCCTTGTCATTGAAACTTGGTTTAGCCAATTTACTCCACCAAGAAAAATTAACCCCACCACTTCTCTTGCTCGATGACGTCTTTGGAGAACTTGATCCAGAACGTAGAAGTGCTTTACTTGCAGGATTGCCCCTAGAAGCACAAGCTCTCCTTACTACGACTGATATGGAAGGAATAGAACTACCTCAAACAACAACAACTCATTTTTTTGCTCTTAAAGATGAAATATCTGAGCTATCCCTTTTTTAACATCATTTTTTGATGCTTTAAGGCACGCTGGGGAAGAATCTCTTGAATCAATTTTTTCCAACGTTCTCGTGTAGCCTCTTTAGTAAAATTTTTTACCGAGCAAAATCCATTATTAATGAGTCTCGAGCGGAGTTCCTCACTCTCTTTGAGTCTTCGGAGCTGCACAAAAAATTCCTCCAGCGAGGTTGCCACAAGATAGTCTTTACCTGGGTGTCCATCGCAGGCATAGGCCACATCACTTCCTCCAATAAAAGGAACTCCTGCAAGCCAGGCATTGTAGAGCTTCGTTGCTGGTTTATGATAATGGGGTGATTTTGAAAAATCACGAATACCAATCGCACAATCCACTTGACTATAATCATTCCATTCTGAGGGAGGCGCTATTGTAAAAGTAAGCCCAAGCTCTTGTTCCAGCCGATGATGCCATGCCGTTGAAATTAATTCCATGGCAAGATTTTGTTTTTCCCCGAAAAAAACAATGTTCTTAAAACAAGTCCCTCGTTGAGGATTCCGAGGAATCAAGCGGGATTGTGGCCAATGCGGTATAAAAAAAGCATTACGAAGCCTCTTTGCTTGGACCCGATTCTGAACAATATAAAAATGAGCAGTGGGATGGGGTGAGGCATCAGCCACAATATCCACCAAAAAAACATCAGGTGATAATGGGGGATTTATTCCAAAAGTGGGATCAGTAGCAGAAGTAAGAGCAAGCATAATACCACATTTTTTGGGAGCCATGGATAGATCGCAAGGAATGCTGGCCTCTTTCAAAAATTCTACTGTTTGATAAATCCAACTATGGCTACAGGTGAACTCTGTTTCAGGACTGATTTTCCCTTCCCTCCAAGCCTTTAAACACTTTTCTTGAGGTAATAATGGCTCTGGAAGAAAAAAAGAAAGATTTTGCCATGGCTGTTGAAATTCTTCCCATAAAAGAGCTGCAATTTTTTTTCTGTGAAAAGACTCTCGATACCGCGCCACCCAACTCCAATAAAAATTGAAAAGATGGTGATGATTTTTTTCTTTTTTTAGAACAATTTGTTGCCACGCATCAATGATCCCATCTGCTTTCTTTGTGACTTTTTTCCAGTGAAGTGAAAGAGCTTTTTTCTGTTGATAGTACAATTCAAGGCTCTTCAAATAGCTTTCATAGGAATATTCGGACCAATAAGCAAGCTCTCGAGCGGCCTCTCTTTGTTTTCCATGAACCATTGAGGCAACTTCAGCGCGTTTTTTCATTGCTTCCACTGTTGCATTCAGGGCATGGGTGAGGAGCTCCCAAACCTCTTGGGAACTAGCAGAAAAGAGTTCCATGCGATTTATCTCAATATCACAAGCAAGACTTGCAGCATGAGCAGCCAAGGACCAATCGATCGCACATTCCTCCTCCTTTTCCTCGGCAGCTTGGGCGGCCTTGATTCTCCATTGGAAAGCAGAAGTGGCAAAATTAAGCACTCTATTCCAATGATCATGATTTTTTTTATCACTTTCTAATAGTGGTGCCTCACACTTGCGTTGAAAGATAGCAGACAGAAGTGCTGAGTAAGCTACTAATTTGCAACGATAGATAAGCACCTCATCGTCCAAGGAGCGTGTTCCCATTTTAGCAATTTTTTGAGCATATAAAAACCAGCTCTGTGCCTCATCATAGAGGCAATTAGTCTTTGGAGCCTTTTCTAGATATTTTGTTGCTACTTTTTGAACCTGAGCAATTTCATATTCTAAAAAAGGGGAGTCGCTTACCTGAGAAACATTCATCCAATAACGGTAGTTCCAGACAGCTTCTCTCAATTCCTCTTTTTCAAAAAACCAGTATGGAGAAAGAGAAGAGAGGGATTTTTTCTCAAGAGCCTTCGCTAAACGATAACGTACCTCTTGAGTTTTTCTGAGTGCGATGACTCTTGCATTGAAATCCCCTGGATTGGAAGTAAAGAGAATTTCATTTTCGTGACACTGCCTGGAGTAATTTCTAGCAGCATCGGAAGCGATTCTCCAGCACAGGGCGTTACTTTTTTTTCCTTCTGCTAGTGCTCTTAGAATCTCATGAGAATAGAGAGAGAGGCTTTTTTTATTGGAATAAGGCTCTTTTAATAATGAGTTTTGTAATTCAAATGACTTCATGCATGAAAAATTCAAACAGCTTCTTAACCCGGATATTGTATACTAAACGTAACAAGGCTTCGCATGATGAATCATCATATAATATTCAGAGCAAGGTATTTTTTGCTAACTAAAATAGACTTCTTTTGATGAAGGATCAGAGATCATTCTTCTATATTTTTTCTCTGCATAAAGAGCTCTTCTCTGCTGGTAGAGACGAGCAAGAGTGAAGCTTCGCTTGGTTTCGAGCTTCTTGAAATGTTTCCAAAGAGAGGCAACATGCTTAGCACCTTTTGTAGCTATTTCCCACTCTCTATTTGCTAGGGGATAGGATGACATGTAGGCTTCAATGACTTTGGTATAACAGTCATAATAGTGTTCACTCCAAAAGGCAGCGTGATCCGAAAGAATATTTTTTTTCTTTAATGAGGTACTGTTTTTTCGCAGTTGCATTGTCTCCTCTGCTGCATGGAGCAAGTTATTCCAATGAGTAATAAGGCACTGATCTCCTATGGGGAATAATTCAAGCAGTTGAGTGTGAGCCTCTCTAACCTGGGCAGCTGCAGCTGCTGCTAAAGACCACTTTATAGCAGTTACTTCATCCTTCTGATGGGAAGCTTCTGCAGCCTTGATCCTGGCATAAAAAGCCTCCTCTCCATAATGAGCTGCCTCTTTCCAATGATATAATAGAATTTCATTATTCCTCGATCGAGAGGCCTCTACATGAAGATACGCAATGGCTACCTCAACAGCAGCACAGGCGGTTATTCGAAGGTGATAAGATTCTAGCAATGCTCTAGCAATTGATATGTTTTGAGCTTTTTTAAAATAGTTTGCTGCCTCTTCTGCAAAAAAAGAGACCTCTGGGGCGAGAAGCCTATATTTTTCAGCTGCCTGCTGCGTTTGCTCTATTTCGCTCTTCCATAAGTGAACACTTCTGGTCACGGATTGAAGAATCAAAGCAGCATAGCTTTCTGCTATCTCTTCCATTCCCTCTTGATTAAAAATCGATTCCTCAGTCCAAATTTGGCTAGAAACAGGCTGTTTATTAAGATGAGAACGAGATTTTATCCTGGACCCATCAAGATTCGCTATTTCCTCTTCACGATCAGCGTGAAAAATCCGGGTTAATGGTATTTCGTGATTCAGCCCATGAGCTAAAAAGGAACCTGGCAAGGAAATAATCTCGTTAGACTGATTCTCTTTAGATGCATTGCATGCAGCATCAGCAACAATTCTCCAGCAAAGTGCTAAAAGATCACAATGATTTCCCGTAGCTTTAAGAGCCTTATTACGATAAAAAAAGAGCGTTTTTGTCAAAGTTATTATTTTTTAAAATACTCTTGCAAATTTAGTTATTCATACCACTTTTACTATAAAGCCCAGATGAAATATCTGGGCTAGATTTTCTTTTTGTTCCATTCCCTAGCCTAAGTGAGTGTCAGGTCAAGCATTTTGAGTCTTGGGCTTCAAAAATATATCCTTTAAAACAAGATTTTTTCTTGAGTGGAGTAATGATTTTTTTAAAATAGAAAGCCATTTTGGAGTATTCCTTTTCTTTTTCTCCAGATTTAAAGCGACCTCCCTTCATCTTTACCCCTTTACGTTTTTTCATGGACCTTAATAACCAAAAAATCTGGGAACAACTCTCTACCGTCCTTCAGCAACGCATTAGTAGTGATGGCTATCAACGCTGGTTTAGTGATGTTTCTATTTTGAGCTATGATACAAAATCAATTAACCTGAGTGTCCCTAATCCTATTCATCAGTTTTTTATCGAGAGTAATTATTCCGCTCTCCTTTCCTCCTCAATAGAAGAAATTTTCAAAAGCACGCGTCAGCTTCATTTTATACCGCGTGAGCTCCAAGAGCAGGATATCGATCTTAAATCAAAAAATCCTCTACTGCCTCCTTCTATTGCCAAAAAAGCCTCTGCTTCCTTGGGTTTAAATCCTTCCTATACCTTCGAAAATTTTATTGTTGGAGCCAACAATCAATTTGCCCATGCAGCTGGACTGGCTGTAGCTCAAAGCCCCGCCAAGACCTACAATCCTCTCTTTATATATGGTGAAAGCGGCCTTGGTAAAACACATCTTCTTCATGCAATAGGCCATCACATCTTAGCTCATAAAAAGGGAGCGAAAGTCGTCTACCTGCGCAGTGAACAGTTTACGAACGAATTTATTGATGCGATTCAGCATGGAACACTCTTCCAGTTTCGCAAGCGTTACCGACAAGCTGATATTCTCATGATTGATGATATCCAATTCTTCGCTGGAAAAGAGAGATCGCAGGAAGAATTTTTTCATACCTTTGGTGCACTCCATGATGGACACAAACAAATCATCCTCACAAGTGATCGCTCCCCTAGTGAAATTGAAAAATTGGAAAAGCGACTTGTCTCCCGCTTTGAATGGGGCATGACAGCAGAGGTACAGCCTCCTGATATTGAAACACGCTTAGCTATTTTGCACAGAAAAGCAGAGACTCTTGGAATGATGATTGAAACATGGGTGCTCGAATTTTTAGCTGAACATATTCGTACCGATATTCGCAGAATGGAAGGAGCCTTAATGCGCGTGATGGCCTACCAATCACTTAGCGGAAAGCCACTCCAACAACAGGATATCAATCACCTTTTGCGTGATGTTTTTCAAGAACAAGCCCGTAAAAATATTACAATAGATCAAATTCAAAAAAGAGTTGCTGACTATTTCGATATTCGTCTTGCAGATATGTCAAGTAAACGAAGGCAAGCTAGTATCGCCTATCCTCGACAAGTAGCCATGTATCTCGCACGTGAAATGACTCCCTCCACACTCAAGGAAATTGGGGAAGCCTTTGGAGGAAAAGATCACGGAACAGTGATTCATGCACACAAACTTATTAAGAAGCGCATGGATGGAGATCTTCGTTTGAGAGATCTCATGCGCCAACTTGATAAACAATTGGCTCAGTAGAAATTTTTTCACCTCAATGAATTCATTTAAAACAACCACTCATCGATAAGTCTTAATAATTCATAAGCAAATAATAATGATTAGAATGCTACCCTAATATTTTATACTGAATCCTTATGAGTCACCGTTTAAGGCGTATTAATACAAGGCTAGCGAAGGATGGTCATACTGGACTGCAGGAATAGATACCGCCGCAATGATTATCTGAGACCAGCGTAGTTGCCATAGAGCTTTCCACAAACCGTAACAGGTTTAGTATGATACATCGGGTCTCAATCTTTTTTCTTTATTGAAACTATCCTTAGCGCTGCAATGATGATTATTCTTCCTCGATTTTTATCTCCATTTTTCACTCCTTACTCGTTACTTTTTATAAAATGAAATTCACGGTTACCAAACAAGCACTTCTGGATGGGTTGCAACGTATTCAAAATATCATTAGCACTCGTGTCACCCTTCCTATCCTCTCCAACCTTCTTTTAGAAGCAACCGAGCATGGTCTTACTTTAGTAGCCACAGATCGTGAAGTAAGCCTTCGTACTTTCGTAAACGCTATTGTTATCGACAAACAAGGATCAACGACCTTGCCTGCACGTCGTCTTCTTTCCATTATTAGAGAGCTTCCTATTGAGGAAATCTCTTTTGAAACGGATGCCCGGCATATTACTTCCATTCGGAGTGGCGCTAGTTTTTTCAAAATTTTTGGATTACCTAAGGATGAGTTCCCTGAGTTCCCTTCTTTAGAGGAGACGCGAGGTTTTATCATGAAACAAGGGGTGCTCAAGGATGGGCTTCACAAGACCTCCTACGCTATTTCTTTGGATGCTTCACGTTATGTGCTCAATGGAATTCTTTTTTCTTTCAAGGAGGGTTCTCTTACTCTTGTGGCCACCGATGGGCGTCGCTTAGCTCTTTGTGATGCAGAACTAGGTGAGATAAAATATCCAGCAGATCATGAATGTGATTTTATTGTTCCTACAAAGGCGATTAATGAACTCGAACGGTTGCTTTTAGATGAACAAGAAGTACGTCTTTTTGTGGGGGATAATCTTGTAGCTTTTGATCTTGGTGGATCTGTACTAGCTACAAAATTAGTCGATGGAAAATACCCTAATTATCGCCAGGTTATTCCTTCTGAAGCAACGGAGCGCATCACCTTAGAGCGAGAGCAACTGTTACAATCCGTAAGACGCGTTGCTCTCCTTAGCAATGATAGGAGTGGTTCTATTTGTTTTCATTTTTCAGAGCACAATTTGGATATTACTTCTAATACTCCTGAAGTAGGAGAGGCCAAGGAATCCCTCTCTATTGTTTACAAAGGACCGAGGCTTTCCATTGCATTTAATCCTGATTTTCTCATGGATCCTCTTAAAAATCTCAATGATGATTTCGTTGCCCTAGAGCTCATTGATGAAATGAGTCCTGGTGTTTTTAAAATTAATTCTGGTCAACGATTTCTCTACGTTTTGATGCCCATACGGGTTTCTAAGTAATCAGGGCTGAAAAGAGACTATCAAACGTACTCTTTTTTGCTTTCTGTTTTAAATGGCAAAGCACAAAGAATCGTCACCATACTTCCAATAAAAACATACCAAGGCCACGCTATTTCTGGCCACCATGCTGGCATGAAGTGACCAAAATTAATAATTCCAGGAAGTTCTACTTTACCTAAAAAGAGAACACTGGTCATTCCAAGGAACATCGCAATAACGTTGGTTTTATCATTGCCTCGTGTGGTAGTGAGCATACCAACTAAGAAAATACCGAGTAGTCCACCGTAAGTGTAACCTAGGATCCCAATAGCGATAGGAATGATAGTAAGCTGTGGATTCAGGAGTACTGAATAGGCTGCCATCGTACCTACCCCAACCATTAAGATGCCAAAAATCAACGTAGCTATACGGGCAGCACGAATTGAAGCCCTATCATCGGCCATAGGATTCACATAGGGAATATAAAAATCGGTAGTAAAGCTCGTGGCAAGAGCATTAAGGGCAGCAGAAGTGGAGCCCATCATCGTTGCTAAGACACCAGCAATGATAAGTCCCCTCAGTCCTACAGGCATATTATTGACAATGAAATGAGCAAAGATTTCATTATCGGGAATCGTAGGAGCACCTACATGGGAATAATACACAAAGAGAAGAATGCCGACGCTTAAGAATGCTAGCGCTAATGGAATATCTGCAAAGCCACTTAAAATGAGTGAAAGGCGTGATTTTTGGACATTTTTAGCTGTAAGGAGGCGCTGCACCATATCTTGGTCAGTGCCATGCGTGGCCATCGTTAAAAAAGTTGATCCAATGAAAGCTGCCCAAAGAGTATAAGGTTCAGCGAGCATTTTTGAGAGAGCAGCACCAAAGGGGAGTGTTACATCCCAATCGCTTTGGACCCATTTCAGATTTTCCCAACTACCAAAAGTTTCTTTGACAGCGCTCAATCCTCCAATACGACTCAGGAGAAGCCATATTGCTATAATAATAGATCCTATCATGAGGGAGGCTTGGATGAGATCAGTCCAAACAACAGCTTTAATACCACCAACCATAGTATAAGCAGTAGTAATGAGTGTGACGATGAGGATTCCCCAAAAATAATGCGCTAGTGTCGTTGGAGAGTGAGGGTAGAGGTATTTCCAA
>Ga0209191_1000817_pt1 | contig 22200 bp, 15 predicted proteins | sample S_130626_EF_Meta_FD_187320 | JGI IMG/M metagenome (GOLD analysis project Ga0209191, IMG submission 187320) | Freshwater microbial communities from Lake Simoncouche, Canada to study carbon cycling - S_130626_EF_MetaG (SPAdes) (version 2) | ecosystem: Environmental > Aquatic > Freshwater > Lake ...
CTACTGTAGATTTAAATAAACTTAATTGTGCAGATTTAGGTTTAAGTGGAAAATTAGTACCTAATATTTGATTCCACTTGCTAATTAAATTTTCTTTAACCTTACCTACAAATGCAGTACTATTATTCATTGTAGCAAAATCTGCTTCTAATTCTGTATTAGCTGTAGAAGTTGCAATAGGTTTAACATCTAGTGCTTCTAGTTCTGAAATATATTTTTTAACTGCTTGATAATCATTCTCAACACTTATACTTCCTCCTATTACTGATTTTCCTTCTTTTTCTGCTTGTCTTGCATCAACTGCTTTTTGCCTAAGTTGTTTAGCTACATTATTAAGTTCTGTAATACTTAAAATAGAAAGATCTACTTTAACAGTTATTAGTTTTGGTATTTTTATATCAGTTTTAGTACTTGTAGTAGGTTTAACTTTTAAAGCTTCTAGTTCTGCATCATATTTAGCATTGATTTCCTGTAATTCACTTTTTATTTTTTTAAAAGAATCTAATCTTTCTTGAGCAGCTTCTCTGTAAGCGTTATTTTGTGCAATTTTTACATTATTTTTTTCATTTTTAATTCTTTCTTCAACATTAGAAAACTCATCACCTTCAGTACCTAAATACCAACCATCTAATTTTTTTCTTTTTAATTCTTCTTGTTTTTTTCTTTCTATATCAGCTTTAATTCTATTTATTACTGGAGTAATTACTGCATCATATTCATCATAAATCTTTTGTCTTGCTACTGTATCATTAGGATTAGACACAGCATCATACTTTGCTTGTTCTTCTAATCTAAGTCTATCAAGTTCTTGTTTATCAGTAGTAGATGTAACAGGAGTAGTTGTAGTTGTTGTAGAAGGTTGAGTTGTAACAACAGGTGCTGGTGTAACTACCGTTGAAGTTACAGGTTTAACATCATCAGCAATCTGTGCTTTTAAATCAAATTTAAATAAACCTTCTTCACCAATAGGTACAGAAAGTCTAGATGGAATAATTTGTTTATTAGCATCTATATAAGTATTATATTTAAAATCAGTAGCTGCAGATGCTTTACCATCTTTACCATTAATTTTTATAGAATTTAATTTTTCTAAAATACTATTTACTGAAACTTCAGGTAAAATAAGTTCTGCAGTTTTTCTTGTAGTCTTATCTTCCCATTTAGCTCCACTAGGTTTTTCATTAATTTGTATTGAGAATACATTGTTTTTAGTATCATAAAATAAAGATACTCTTCTTTGAATTCCTTCAACAGGTTTTAACGCAATAAACACTTCTTTATTAAATGCTTTAACTGCAGCAATCTTTTCATCTGTAGTTGTAGCAGAATTAACTTTATCTAATTCTTCTTGAATATTAGCATGTGGAGCAATCCTAACTTTAATTGGTAATTGAGGATATGAATTTTCACTTATTTCTAAATGTAAACCATCTTGAATATTAGCAATAGATTCATTAGGATTAATAGTTTGACCATTTGATTCTTCTTGATAATAAATATCAGTATCTTCTTCAGTATTTAAATTTTCTAAAGGTAAAGCCCCTATTTTTAAAGTAAAAGGTATTTGAGGATTTTCTTGTTGTAAAGTTTCTAAAGTAGTTTGTGTAGCTTCATTATTAGTTGTAAAATTTAATAATGAAGTAGTTGTAAAGTTAATTAATGCTTTATTAGCATTTAACTCTTGAATACTTCTAGCTTTAGCTTTTTGATCATAAAATAAATGACGTACTTCAAAAAATTCTTTTTCTTGTTCAGGAGTACCTTTAAATGTTTTACCATGATCTACAATAGATACTGGCATATCATCTATAAGCACTAATACAAAACCATAATCTGTAACTATAAAATTAATATGATCATTTAAATTTTCTTTAGAATTAAATATATCTTTTAATTTACTTTGTACTTCAGCAAACGTAGCTAATACTACAGGTTGACCATTAACAGGTATTCCGTATTTAGGTGTACCATCTTCTTTAATTCCTCTAAAACTACCAACAACAGCATTATTAGATTGTACTGCAGAATCTCTATCTTCAACTTTAGTCATTAAAAATGACTGAGGTCTTTTAGGATCTTTAATAGTTTGTGCAGGATCAGGAACTTGAGTAGTTTGTGTAGCTACAGGTTGTTTATTTTGATTATCTTTCCAATCATTTAACACTGCTTGAGCTTGATCAATACTAAGTCTATTAGATTGTACATCATCTTGTAAAGAAGCCATTAAATCTTCTTCAGAAGTATTGTAATCCATCTTATTAACCTTATACCATTCAGCTAAAGGATTAGATGGGTCAACTGTTGTAGCAACTACTGGAGCAGCAGGAGTTGATCCTGGTGCTGGTGGATTAGCATTATTAGGATCATTAGGATCTAATGGGTCTGGTACAGGATTATTTGTAGCATTTTCTTCAGCTACATCTTGAGCATCTTTTTGCTCAGCAATTCTAGTATATTTTTCCCAAAGAGTTTTAGATTTTTGTAAAAATTGATCTTGTACTTGAGGATTTTTTAATGCGTTATATGCAGCAACAAAATCATTTTCTCTTTCTTTTAAAGATTCTAAATCTTTTAACTTATTAGCAATATCTTGCTTATCTATAGGATTAATATCTTCAGAATTTTCAATATGGTCTAATACTTTAGCTTTTTGTTCTTTAGACATTTTAACAAAGTCTTTGCTAAAAGTATAAGGTGTTATAAGCATACCTGGTACAACATTAGATAATTGTTGTATACCTAAATTATTTTCACCAAGTAAAGTTTTACTTACACTTTCTCCTAATTCTTTAGATCTTTTTTTAGAACTTTCTAATCCTTGAGCAGAATACATAAGTAATTCTTTTACTTCAGGATTAGCTTCAGGAAATAATTTAGTTACAGCATTGTAAGTATCTTCAATTGCTGCAATTTTTTCTAATCTTTCATTAACAAATTTTTGTACAGCATTGGTAGAAGTTAATTCATCAACTTTAGATTGATTATTAACATTAATTTTTATACCATAATTATTTTCTAATTCTTCTACAGTTAAATCTTTAAAATTACCAAGTTCTTGTTTAACATCATTTAATTTACCATTCTGCATTCTGTTATAAATGTATGAAAACATCATATCATCATTAGCATTGTGATAATTAAAATCATCATTGTTAATTAATGCTTCATCTTTATCTTCAGTAATATTTGCATTTCTTACAAATGCATCCCTAAACTTAGGGTTCATAATATCTGCTTGATATTTATTTAAACTTTCAACAGCTTTTGCAGCAAGTGCATCATCTGGATTAGTTATATATTGATCTTTAAAACCTTTAGGTCCTTGAGCAACTAAAGCAATACCTGGACCAGCAATACCTGCTGACAATGCTCCAATAATACCTGAATGCCATCCTTCTTGAGTTCCATAAGCTTCAGCTAAACCTTTAGTCATTGAATCTGCAAAATCTGCAGCATTGGGATTATAATATTTTTTAGTATAATAATCTTCAACAGTTTTACCAATAGCAAATTGTAATTGTTCTTGAATAGGTCCTTCAGCAACCACTGGTGTTAATATTTTACTTGCTCTGTATCCTAAGTTAGCATACTTACCTTTTTCAATAACTTTGTAAGCACCTGTAGCTTCATCTAACATTGTAAGTTCTTTACCTATTCTAGCAAAGTCATTTGTTTTATTTCCAAATAAAGCTTTACCAAAAGTTAACCAGTTATCAGCCATGATTACAGGTAGATTCATTGCAAATGCAGCATCACCTGCTTGCTTTGACATCATTTTAGCATACTCTAATTCTCCTTCACTTAATCTTAATTCATTACCAAAATCATCATGTGTTAATTTATATAATACATTTTTTTCAGCTTCACGAGCTTCAGCTCCAGATTCACCTGATGCAGAAGTTACAGCAATAGTACCTTGTCTAGCACCATCTTTAATAGTTTTCTTTAATGCTTCATTAGAAACATATTTTAATTTATCAGCAGAAGCAGCAATACCAGATTGTTTAGCTTCAGCTAATATTGCACCAACTTCTTCAGCAGAACCTGCAGCACCTACAGCTTTACCTAATAAAGATAATCCTTTAGACCATGCAGCACCAGTTAAAGCAGCACCAATAGTAGTTCCTGCTCCACCTAAAATATCTCTTGATATAGTATTAAATGACCAAAGTTTTGCTAAACCTGTAGCCGTAGCTTCTCTTTTATCTTCATAAGTAGGAGCAGATTCATCAACCCATTTATTAACACTGTCTAAACTTTGAGTTAATGAGTTATTATAAAAACTATTAAAACTAGGATCCCATTTACCTTTACTATCAGTATTAGTTAATGCAGCAATAGTTCCATAAAATGGATTAGCAATACCTTCAGCAGCTGTAGTAAAAGCTTTACCTGTCATATTGATTAAACCATTACCTAATTTATCCCAATTAGATTGTCTTTCACCACGAAGATATTTATAATTTCCACTTACTAATTGATCAATAGGTGTAGCTTTATCATATTGAGATTGTCCAAAATCTGCAGCACTACTTGAAAAGTCAATATTATCTTCAGCATTTGACCCAGCATTTGTAATATTTGGAGCATTTATTTCTGAAGTTTTAGCTTTAAGATAGTCTGCATCAGATAAACTTAATAATCTGGTTAGGGCATCATTTTCTGGTTCTGGCATAATATACTTATTAATTATTGAACAATTGTTGTAAATTTATTTTTTGTTTCTTCTTTAGTAGAAGCATTTAGAATAGATGATGAAAAAGTATTTTGAAATTCTTCAGCACCAATAGATGATATATTAGTAAAACTAATTTCTCCATTAGAGTGTACAACCATACATTGTGTAGGATGACCTACTACTTTATAATTTACAAAAGAATAAGCAGTATCTCCATTTGACATATCAAACTTACTAGATTCTGTAAATCCTTGTTTTTCTAAATTTGCAATAGTTTTAACTACTTTATTAAGATCATCTACTTTTAAAGATTTAATTCTTGGGTCAGAGTCTGATTCTTGAACTTCTTTAATTTTACTAGTATAAGTAGATACCACCTTTTTATTTCTTTCTTGTTGTTCTTTTAAAGAAGGTGGTTTCATTACATTTTTATTTGTATTTTGAATAAATGTAACAACATTTTTATTTTTTTCATTTAAAGCAGGCATGTTTAATTTTAAATTAGCAACAGTACCATCGGCTTTAGTTACTTTAATTACATCACCACCAATAAATGATCCTCCAGTTACTTTTGCATTAGCTAACATGTCAACTTTTTCTTGTTCAGAATATTGAACAGCATTACCTGCTTCATCTACAACTGTCATATTACCAACTAAACCTGCTGTTACAACATTTCCATCTCCATTTGTAGTAGGTAACAATCGTTTAGTTAATATTTGATTAGTTTCTTCTGAGAATATAGGAACTGCTTGATTACTATGAGTACCAGATCTAACACCTAATGCCATATCTCTTAATGCAGCATCTCTCATATCAGCAGCTTTTGGATATTTCTTTTTATATTCTTCTAATTGACCAGTTGATCTTAAATAATCATCTGCTGCAAATTGTTTTTCTTTTAATAATTGAGTATTAAGACCTTGTTGTTTAGATACTCTATCTACTTCAACACCATCTTTAAATATAACATAACCATCTTTAGTTAATAATTTAGAAATTCCAGGTGTTGCCGTAAATGTATTTTTTAAAGGAATTGTTGAAATATCATATGTTTGATTATTTTTACCAACATAAGTATTTTTAGAATTTGAATGATCAGATAAAATAACTTCACCTTTTTCATTAAAACTAAATAGATTTTTCCATTGTGCAGGTACTGCATTATTTAAATCTGCAGGATTACCTTGAGCATAATTAATCACATCTAAAGGTACTCTATCTAATGCTTTTTTAATAGCATCATTAGATTCTTGTTTAGCTCTATTTGTTACAAATTGATCATCATAAGTAGTTTCTGTTTTCATTCCAATTTGATTAGCATTTGATCTATATAAATGATTTTCAAATTCTTGATCAATACTAGCTTTAGCTTTAACAGCTTGCTCATTACCTGATTCAGCCATACTTGATAATTGAGCATAATCAATATCTTGTTTTAATAAAGACTGCAAATGATGTTTACCTGCAACAGTGTTAGCATATTCACCAACTAGCATTTTAGATAAATTTTGTAATTTACCACTATTTACTCCTTCATATTGTCTAGTCTTTCTACTCCAAACTTCAGTTTCACCATTATTAATTCTTGTATTTCCTAAATCTAATCCCATTTCTTTAACAGTACTATCTTCAGCAATTTTACCTACTATCTTTTTACCTGTTTCATTCCAATCTTCATACTGTGTCATCTTTGGAGAATAAACTCCTTCTTTAAGAACATCTCTTTGTCTAAAGTTATTTGGATTATTCTTATCCATATCATAAGTATAATCTAAATTCATTGCGTTTTTAGCATCTTTTTTCTGAGATTGCCAATCTTCAAATGATTTTAAAGTTGTACTAAAAGCATTAATTTCAGGTCTAGATTTAAATTCATTAGTTAAATTTGAAATTTCTTTTTTAAATTCAGGATTACCAAAATCATTAGCATATTTATCAACTAAAGCTTTTGATTTTTTATTATATTCATTAACAAATTTTTCTTTATTTTCAGTATACATTGGAGCAGCTTTAATAGCAGCACCAAGTACTCCTAAATCATCTACTGCTTTTTCACCTTCTGCAAAGTTTTTATTGGCTTTTTCACCCATAGCACTAATTGCTTCAAAGGGTAATGGTACATATTGAGAAGTATACTGTTGTTGCTGACTAGTGTCAAATCTATTTGATGCCATAGTGTAAAGATATTAATTATTTTTTTATAAACAAAAGATTATTTTTTAAACTTATTATCTTTCATCATTTTTTGAAACTCTGGAGTATTGTAATACTTCATCATTAACTCTAAAGTATTTTGATCCATATTACCTTGCTTGTTAGCTTTAGTAGCCATACCAAACTTTTCACCAATATCACCAATAGCTTCTCCTTTACCACTTCTATTTCTAGCTCTATTTTGTGCATTAGCAATAGTTTCACGATAAGCTAATTCAGTATTATATCTATTATTTTCATTACCAATTTGAGCATTAGCATTTTCATACTCTTTATTAATTCTAGCAGTATTAACAGAAGTACGATTTCTAGCAGCATTAGTGTTAGCTAATAATGTAGCACCACTTCCCATAGAACCAGTTCTTACATTTTCTAAACTTTGTCTATAATTATATTGCTCATCATTACGAGCTTGAGTAGGATCTAAATATTTAGCTTGAGCTCTTTCATAAGTTTCAACTTCAGGTTTATTATATCTACTTAAGTTATAAATATTACCTGCATTTTGTGCTGCAAAATTACCTACTTTTTCAAGAGCATCTTTCCAATTAAAAGAATCTTCATCTGGATCATTTGGTCTTTTAGGTGGAGTTAAACCATAAGATGTATGACTATCAGGTTTAGTATAATTACCACCTTTAAAATTCCATTGAAAATTATTATTTTCATCTCCAATAGCATTTGAATCTAAAGTAAAAGCAGATGTTGGATTAGCCATAGATCCATCAGGAGATGTAGGTACAATTGAAGGTGCACCATTATCTTGCATAATAATTGAATTTGTTTTTGGAGTTTTAATACCGTCAGTATATTTAGGTAATTTACCACCATAAGCAAGTTTTTTTCTTGGTTCAATAGTATTTAATACTTTTCCACTTGGTCCTGCATTATCATATTCTTCACTCTTAAGTAATTCACCTGATTCATTATAATATCGTTTAGTAGGAATACCTGAATTAAAATCCCATTTATTTAAAGATTGTGGTCCTACTGGAGCTTTTTTATTAACAACTTTTTGAACACCACTTCCTGGTTTAAATTCCATTAAATCAGAACTTAGTAACCTATTAAAAGGTACAGGTTCATTATTTGCAAATTTAAAACTATCAGTTTCTTGATTATACTTATATTTATTAGTATCATAAAGATTTACATTTACTCCTGATTTATTTCTAGGATCTTTTGCCCAACCTTGAGATGTATAATATTTTTCCCAATCTGATCTATTACCAAACTGAGGAGGTGTAGACACTGTAGGACTAGTTGTTCCTGTATTTGCTGCTGGCATTTCAGAATCTACTTCCATACCACCCATAGCATATTTGTTAGTTCCATCACGATTTATATTATAATAAGGTAATTGAACTCCTCCCATTGCATAAGGTTGCATTCCACCCATTTCATGTTTCCAACCTGCAGCATTATGTGCAAAGTTAGCTCTCTTAACTTGTGTAGAACTATAATCTTCTTTATTAGCTAATACATGATTAGCAAATTCTTGAGTACCCATACCTGCATGTTGAGCACTAGCTGTAAACTTACCTTTATTAGCAGGATTAATATGAATACCACCTGAAGAATACATTCCACCATATTTTGCCATTGGTGCTTCACCTTCAGATTGCTCAGGCATACCTTGAGGTTCCATTTGTTCATTATCCATTGAAGGTAATTCTACTCCCATGCGTCTAGCATAAGCAGCAACTTTATCTTTTTTTAATTGCTCTTGCATAGCAAATAGCATATCACTATTTTTTGTCTTAGCCATTCTTATTAAATCTATTGATGTTTTACTTTTAGGATCTAAATATTCTTTAGAATCAAGTTTATCTTCTCTGTTAGTATTATTACCTGCATTTAATTTAGCAAATGTTTTATTAGTTCCTGGAGCTTTAAGTTTATCTGAAAATACTCTAGTACCTGGAGCCATGTCAGTTTTAATTCCACCTTGAGAATGACTAGGTCCATTAAATTGAGTAAATTCATTATTAGGTCCTACAGCATTTTCTTCTTTTTCTACTTCAGCATTTATTTCACCAGTTCCACCATTAGCATATTGCATACCACCCATTGCAAAATTACCAAATCTAGATTGTACATCTAACGGTAATTTATTCATAGGAATAGAATCTGCAGAATTTTTAATTATTTTAAAGTTTGTCATTTTTTGAGCAGTACTCATATCAGGACTACTACTTGTATAAAATCTAGGACCATTAGGAGTATTTACTTTTTTATAGTAATTAATATTGTTATTAGAATCTTTAGAAGCATACTCACGAATAGGTTCTTCACCACCCATTGCAAATTTCATTTGTCCACCATATCTAGCAAACATACCTGCGGCTGCTCCTCCACCTGGAGAACCACCCATAAAACCAGAAGCAATACCACCTACTTGCCCTGCTATTTGAGCAACTTGTGCAGAATTATCTCCTTCATTCATAATAGGGTTACCATCAGCATCATAAGCATTAAAACCTTGTTCATTTTGAGGACCAAATTTACCATATGCTCCACCTGCTACTTGTTGACCCATAGATAATACTTGACCAGATCCTGGTAAAAGTACATTAGCTACGGCTGGTGCAACAGCTTTAGATACTGCTCCTGTAACATTAGAAGCTTGATTAAACTTATTAGCAGAAGTACCTTTATACTCTACGCCTTTACCTGCACCAAAAGCATCTACTCCAACAGCATTTAATGCTGTATCAGCATACATCTTTGCAGAGTTACCTATAAAGTTTCTTACATTGGCTTTGTCTTTAGAATCAAATCCTCCACCAAATGTATATTTAGGAGTATTAGGTATTTTTTTAGTTTTTTTCATGGGTATAATTGTTTAAATTATATACTATTATAATATAATGTTTTTAAGTGGTATAAACAAATAAAAACCCAAGTTTATGATAACTTAGGTTGTTATATGAATTCTATATAATCTATTTAGTTATCTATCAGATATTCTAAATAATGTCTTAACATTGTGCACTATAAATCTTAACCCTAAGAGGTTATTATAGTTAAGATCTATGTTTACCCATTTATCTCTTAATCTATCACCAAACGAAGTTTTTGTAAGCTTGTAGGGGTCAAATAAAGATGATGTAGATACAGGGTAAAGATCATAGTTAAATTTGTTTCTAGGTATCTGTAAATTAAATCCTTGTTCAACTTTTCTAATATTACCTCCAACATTAGGATTTAATGTAATCCAATCAGTATTTTGATATTGATTATAGAATCTAGCATAATTAAAAGTTGAATCTTTAATATTAACATTGTCAGGGTATATTGGTAATGTAATAGCACCTGGATAAACATTTAAATCATCTGACCATTCAATTTTATCATTAATTGCTTCAGTAGTTATTGTTAAATTATCAAATACTTTAGTAGCAGTAGGATTGTTATTTACAATAAACTTTAATGTACTAGGATAAACTGTACCATAAAACTTAGAATACTCTCCATTATTGTGTAAGTATAATTTTCTAGGATTATCATTTACTACAGATAATAAACTAGTGTTATTATTTACATAGATGTTTGGTGTAAAAGAATACATTGATACAAAAGCATCTAAGTATTCTGAATAACTTATAGTATAATCTTCATCTTTTGAAGGATTAGCTATTGTACCATTATTTTTAAATGTAAATAAGAACTCACTATTTTGATAATCAAATGTTGTAAGTAAACCTTTACCAATAATTGGATTATCATGATTTAAAATATTATCATGTAATCTTTTAAACATAAAGTTACGTTGACCTTTAACATCACTAACAGGATTTAAAGATTCACCATTAAATATAAAAATCTTCTTTTGTCTAGTATCTGTAAAAGCAATTGAATTTTGAGATCTGTAAACAGACCATTGATGTTTACTACCAATATCTAAAGCTTTGTAAAAATGTTTTTGAATTACTGTAGTACTAGAACCTAATTTAATAGGTGCACCAGTAGTAGTATCATTAACCATAGATACTGGATTAATCATTAACATTCCAAATCCTTTTTCTTGTATAAAGTATACAGTTTGATTTAAAGATACTAAAGATGTAATTCCACCATAGTTACCTTCTACATCATAGAATTGATTTATAGGATATGCTGACCAAGAGTCAGAAGTTTCATTATCGTATTTAGGATTTGAAAAATAAATTCTATTTCTCCATTCATCATTTATAATAAACTCAACTGGTTTAGGGATAAACTTAGTTGTAGTTTTTTCATTACTGTGAAAAAAGTCATATACATATTTATCTATTGCATCTGGATAATACCAATTTCCTGAAGTAGAAGGAAATGCAGGATTTAATACTCTATCAAAATGAGAACCACCTCTAACTGCTTGATTATTAACATTAGTACATGGAATATAAAACATATTAGACATTCTAGCTTGACTAGTTTGTGTTGGTAAACCTGAAACAGAACCTACTTTTGTAGAACTAGGTGGACTATTTTTGTAATATTTATATTCTACACCAGTAGTATCTTTTATCATTTTTTGTAAATCCCAGTTATTAATAAATATATCACCACCAAAAACTTTAGCAGTTACTATTTTATTATTTATTAATAAATTATTTTTTCTAACTAATGGAATAAAACTACCACATGCAATATATTCATTATTTGATCTACTAGAATAAGTATTACCACCGTATTGTTTAGCATTAGGTCTATAATACAATGCCATTAATTTTTTACCATTAGTATCATTAGCTCCAAAATATATAGAATTAATTTGATTAGTACTATCATAAGTAGTTAAAAATGTTGCTGCTCCTTGTCCAGGAATTTTACCTTGTTCAGGACCTTCTCCATAAGTATTCATATAATTATAAAAATCAACTACTCCTGTTTCACTAGCTGTTAAACTAGAACCATCTGTACAAAAAACACCTTTAGATATTATTTTATTAACATCAGATCTATTTCTACCATAAGTTTCATCATCTGCGTAAAATAACATATATAAAGGAACTTCTTCTGCGTCAAATCCTGTCCTAAATCTAGAAGTATCATTATCATATCCAGGTTGAATGTGTGAAAGTGCTGTTGTTTGAACTTGACTATTTGTTAAATATGCCTGTAAATCAAAAAATGCTGTTCTATATCTAGTTGTTAGTGAAGAATATTTATCTCTAAAATTAACAGGTTTAACTTTAGATCTAACTAACATTTTATCTCCTGCTTGATGACTAAATTCTCCAAGCATATAATCAAAGCAATCAAATGTTAACATTCTGCTTGATGTATCTATATCATTATTTTGTTCAGATTGACCAAATGCTTCAACACTATCTTGATTAGGCCATGGCCAATACGAATAACCTAAATTAGGAATATAAAGTGGAGGAAGAACTGGATCAAAAATCTCTGGACTATCTGGTTGATATAAACCACCACCAATATTTGCAAATGGTGCAGTATAATCTTTAAAAGTATTAGTAAGCATTCCATAACCTAATATTGTTCTATTACGTTTATCTCTTTCAACTCTTACTATTTGATAACCACTAATTAAATTAGCAACAGCTGTTACATCTACTGTAAATTTAACACCTAATGATCTACCATATATATTTTCAAAATGATAAAATGAATTTCTAAAATCAGTAACACCTGCTACAATTTCTAAATCTGTTCTATTGTTACAAGGATCTCCATGACTAGGCATTTTAATATCACCTATCCATTCTGTAAAATATGGAACTCCTTGTAAATCAAAAAATTGAATACCAATTCTATAAATTTCTTCTTGTTGAAATCCTTTTAACAATGAAGTAAAATAAGGATTTTTAGAAGTACCTATTCCACTAACAGGATAAGTTTGATTATCTGAATCAGTTGTTCCCTGAATTAAATCTGTAGGATCAAATACTTGTTGAATACCTGCTAATGTTTTATAACTGTATGGAGGACCACCTGATGAAATTGTATTTAAAAACCAAAAATCACCTTTTGTTGGTGCTAAATCAGATAGTAAAATATTTTCTGTAACAAATTCATAACTAATGTATTTACCAGCTCCACCTAATACAGATGTACCTGGTTTATAATAACATTCGTTTGTAACATCAATATCTCCTGTAGAAGTGTAGTATTGATTTATACTATCGTTAGTATGAGGAGTAGCAATTGCTTCATCTAAAGTATAAGTTGCAATTGCTCCATTATTTTTTAAAATAATATCTTGAGCATTTGGACTATGTGCTCTAAAAGCTCTAGCGTCAAATATATCACTAATTTGTTTTTGTTTAACTAATTTAGTATTTCCCCAAAATAAAATATTATCTTTTGTTTCACAAGTTTTAGCATGTGTAAATCCTGAAGATAAAGTTAAATATTCTTCTACACTAATAGTTTCTAATTCTTCAGTAGTTATTAATTCAAATAAATATGGACTTGTACTAGGAATTGTTTCTGGTGGTATTACATAAATAATAGGTAAATCTGTTTTAGTTCCTCTGTATAAAATAAAAAATTCTATTGTATCCCAAGAAGTATCTATATTCCAAACATTCCATTTAATACCTCTACCTGACGAAGTTATACTTCCATCACATTCGTAATTATTAAATCCTCCACCAGATACATCTTCTTCATTTCCTTGCAAACTTACAATGTTAGATGTTTGAGAATAATTACTTATTGCTCCTGTAGTTTTTTTTAATCTATAACAAATTTCATAACTACCTCTTGTTAAAGAACCAACTATAAAATCTTCTAATAAAGGTAATTCAAATGATACTGCAGGAAACACAGAAAGTTGTGTAGGATCTAATGCCATTAATTGAGGATCACTAACGGTTATAGTTCTAATAGCATTATAAAAATCTGACCAATATAATCTTTGTATAGCACGACTTTCATATCTACCTAGTATTGCAGTAGGTGGAACAGGATGATATTTTGTAAAATCTAAATTGTTATTATAAATTAAAGTTAATGTAGAAACTTTAGTTATTTCATCAATGTCTAATTTCCAAATAGTACCTAAGTTACTAAATGAATCATTAGGATGAGGATTAGATTCAGTATCATCATCAACAGCTGTTAATAAATAAATACTATCATCTACATAACCTGAACCTATTAATATTGAATTACTAGCACCTTGTAAATAAACAGATTGAGTACTACTTGTAACATTAGCAAAATCTACAAAAGATATTCTAGTAGTTGCTGTAGTAGGATTACTTAAATTAATTGACATTAATAAACTAGCAGGAATTGCTGTAGTTAATGTATAAACAGGTTGTTGATAAATAACTACATAGTTATCTAAATAACTTACTGCAAATTGAGCAACTGAAGGGGTACCTGTTGTTTCAAAACAATTAGGTAAATTCTTTAATGCATTATAAATATCTAAACCAGTACTACCAGCACTAACATTTATTGGTGCAGTAGTATGTCCATTAATAGTTATTGTAACTATACCACCAGTAGATTTACTTCCTGTTAATACAGGATCTATTATTAGTTTATAAGTGTTTCTTAATATAGGAAAACTTATTGTATGGTCATTACCTTTAATATTAACTAAAGATCCATTAGAACCACCTAAGTTAGTTACTCCTCTAAAATTTAAAGCTTGAAGATATGAATCTGGAGTATGCATCTGACTAGATACATCTGAATTCATACCTTTTAAAAATGAGTTTATACTTTCCATATTATCTTAAGTTTCTACGTTCAGCTGATTCTATATTTCTAAATCCGTTAGCATACTCTCCTTGTTTAGGAATAAGTCTAACCCATACTCGTTTAAGTCTTTCCATTTGTGCAGAATCAGGCATGTTAGCTGAACCTCTAGCACTGTTAACATAGAATAACCAATCTACTTTAGATTCTTGATAAACCTTATCAGGAATTAACCCTCTTCTAAATTGTATTCTATCTAACATGTAAGTACAATAAGCTTTTAAAGCTTTGTCAAAATATACATTGTCTGGAACTAAAGGATAACCTTCTTCATCTACAGGTATACTTAAATATACTATACATAAATCACCTTTAGGTAATGATGTATTAATATATCCATCTGATATATAAAAATTATGATCTGTACAACATGTTGGAATCTTATTACAATCTTCACATTGATAATTGTTAGCAGCAGATTTAGTTGACCAAGATAAAGGTCTACCATTATGTGTAATGTCTTTAGGATATAAGAAACCACAAGGTAACAGTACTCTATGATTATCTACAGTAATGATAGAAGATACTTCTTCTAACTGAGCATATGAACCTATAAGGTTTAACGCTTCCGCGATCCATTCTACTACCTCTTGTTCATTAATTTCAGTGTTAACACCTAGATCTCTATATAGTCCTGCTATAATAGACTTAATTGATTTATTTCTAACTATCATTTTGTTTTTTGCTTAATAATTCATAATAATCAAATCCTGGTGTACTAGATATATGTTTAGCTATTGACCTTGAAGCATCTCTGCATGGTGTAAACTTATAATATTTTTTACCAGTTAATTTTAATTTAGTTTTATCCCACTTCCACTTATATCTAAAAGGTTGGTCATAATAAATTAACACTCCTTGTTTTCTAGATTCTCCATAATTAACTTTCCATCTTTTGATCTTATCAGCATCAAAGTTGACATCATATTTAATTATTCCTAAGTAACCTAACTTGTAAGGCATTTTAAAAGAAACTGCTTCTTTAACTATTTTATCCTTTAATGCTTTATTAAATTCTCTAACTACTTTATAGTAGACAGCATAGTCAACAGGTATTCTTTTGTTGTTAAAAGATGCTCTGCAGTAATCTTTGTAAAAATCTTTTGTACTTAAATCTTTTTTAAACTTACCCTCAGTTCTTTTAACAGTTTTAAAATTTATCATTTTTTACCTAATTGGTTTTGCGATAAACCATCATTACTTGTATCATGTGGCATTTGTAAGAATGGATTCACCTTAGTTTGCATTATAATATTAGTAATATCATTAGCCATTTTTAATGAACAAGGATATTTACTATCCCAGCTAAAACATGATGAACCTCCACAATTAGAAAGTCCAGACAAATCTTCTGGGTTTTCAAAGATAGCAAATATATTTATATATTCCAAAAGTAATTCTGAAGTTATATACATATAACCATCTCTAAAATACCACTGATGTTTAGTACCTGTATATTTATTATACTTGTTATACTTTACCTCAAAAGGATTAGACTTAGATATAATGTTACCTACTGGGTTAGTAACCCTTAGTATTAAGTTGTCACTATTAGTTTCAACAGTAGGAGGTATTTGAGTTTTAGTTTTAAGTATATAACAATCAGTTGTTATAAAACAACAATCTGATGCATCTACTAATTCTAATTCCATACAAGATAGTTCTTGTACCCAAACATCTGAAACATCTTGACGTTTGGTTACTGCTTGAGAAATAAGCATAGACCTAACCTCATGAAACCAAAAGGCCATTTGTTCGTCACTAATTCTAAATGAGTAGTTGTTTTTACCTGAGTCAGCAATATTTCTAACATCAGCAACTGCGTGTCTTAAAGTAAACATATTTTATTATTTTTTAGAGCCCCATAATCTATATGAATATCCGATTACAGGTTGTTTGTTAAATGGGTCATATCCTATTGTATAAGTACTTCTATTTTTTGAAAACATTATTGTAGGTGCTAGCATTTTTGGACTAACTATTACACCTGCATAAAATGCATATTTGCTAGGATAAAAAAAAATACTATCTTTCTTTATAATAACACTATCTTTTATTATTAAAGGTACTTTAAGTTTAACCCCTAAAGTCAAATCTCTTAATATTCCTTGAACATTAGTTCTAGCATATATTTCATATTCAGGTCTTTTAAAAGTATCTTCGTATGTTAATATTTTATTACAATCTACTGAATCTAACGGAAACCAAACTGTATCATGTTTAGGCTTACTATAATGCCACTTACTTTCATAAATAGTATCTTTAGGAAATATTGTATCTCTGTATTGTGTAGTAGTTATTACTACAGGTTTTAAAATATTAGCTTCTTTATTTTTATTGCAAGATTTACCTAATAGAAAAGCCATAGCAATACCTACTATCACAAATACTAAAAATAAATTATCTTTAAAGTTTTTAAACATTTTTATTAGATTTAGATTCTACAAAAAAATTTGTTAAAAATTTACCTATTACTCCAAAAGCTAAAGCTATTGTCATTACAATTTTAATTTCTTTAGAAGTAAATACTTGTTCAAGTTTATCAAACTCCATTAATGCTCCCATAGTTATAGATGTACCTACAACTAATAATGCGTCACCTAACTTCCTGAACTTAGCAGGAGTTGGTTTATAATAATTTTTTAATACATTTTTCATCTTACCTTCCTTGTGCTCTATAATTTTTTTTGCATTCTTTCTTGTTAGGATGTTTCTTAGCTTTGCCATGGTTTTTAGATTTTTTAATTAAAATACTAGTAGTTGATTCTTTCTTTGCCATTTTATAAATGTTTATCTATTATTTGAATTTCATATTCATCATATTTTTTAAGTTCATTCATTAAAGCAGTTAATGCTTTAACACTTGTACCACCTTTAAGACAATCTAATCCTCTTGCACCAACTAAAATACAACCATGTGTGTCTGCAGGAATATTTCCAGAATGTATTAACACTCCATCATAACCTTCAATACCAATTAATCTTGGTAATAACTTTTTAAATCTAGGAGATATGTTTATAATTAATTTATAAATACCTGATGGTATAGCAGTTTCACCATAAACTTTTACTTCACCTTTATCAGATAAATCACCATCTCTGTTGATATCTCTACAAGTATCTTCTAAAGTATCACATATAAATTTATCATTTACATATAATTTTCCAATAGTAGATTTACTTGTATAGATATCTCTTGTTACTTTTAATACTGCTTTCATATATGTTCTATATCAAAATATGTTCTTTTTTTAATCTCTGGTTGTCTAGATAATATCATACAAACTTGAGGTAATCTTTTCTCCCTTTTAGGTGCCTTATTAGTATGCTGTAGTTCATTGATAGTCAACTTGTTAACATCTGTTGTATCTACTAATCTTGCAATATTTGATACATTCATTTTACTTTCTAACAAGTCTATTCTACCATTTAACTTTATAATTTCAACACTATATGTGTACATTATTTCTTTCCTTAAAGCTTCTTGATTATTCTGTAAGTTTGCCATCTGTGTTTCAAATCTCCAAATTCCTCCTGCTATTGTTAAAGCAAGACCTACTAACTTGACAGTGTCCCAAAATTTTATATTAGTATTATCTAGATTCAGAGTCCCCATGAGTTTAACTTGCTTTAGCAAAAATAATTTGCGTTTCTAACTTATTGCCTTCAAACTTACCAACTGGTACTAATGTTAAATTAAATTCTTTTAGAACTTCTGCAATTTTTTCACTAGCTAATTCAGTTGATTTTTTAAATTCAGCTTCAATAATTTGTTGAGCTTTTTCTACTTCTGTTAATTCTTTTTCAATGTTTTCCATTTTAAGTTTTTTAAATTGTTAATTTTTAGTTTTGAAAGTCAGCAGGTGTAGTTGCTAATACAGCATACCCTGATGTTTCATCTGGTTTAGTAAAGTTGAGAATATCTCCATCAACAGTTGCATTAATTAATATCTCACTTCTTTCTGATAAGAATAAAGTAAGATCATCAGTAAGTTGGCATATACCCATACTTTCTGGTTTGTCTGGTGCATTAAAATATATTAGTGTTTTCATGTTGCAAATATAATTATTTTTTATTAATTAAAAAATGGTTCAGTCCATTCTTTAGTGTTTATTATTTTTATCATTTCATCATTAGTATATGGTCCTTCTTTAGTTTTTAAATATATTATGCAATTAGGCATATCTCCTTCATATTTTACAAATGTTTTTTTACCATCTAAAGATTTTCTTATTGTATTTATAGATGTTTCTAAAACCTCATTAAAGTCTATGTTAGGTAACTCACTAATATCAAATATTACAAATTGTCTTTCCATATTAATATCCAAATCTTGTTTTTTCAGCGTTAAAATTTTGTAATACTTGAGCAGAAGTAAGACTTATATTATATTCTCTTGAAATTGCTATTCTACCATTTAAATTAAATTGTACTCCTCCTCCAATATAATATGCACCTAAAAATAAACCTGTGTTATTATAAGGTATAGTTCCTGTTAATCCTGTTACTTGATTTGCTTGAACACCATTAACATAAATAGTTTTAACTCCAGCTGCATAAGTACACGTTAAATGATACCATGCATTTGCAGTCATATAACTTGCTGATGCAATACTTAAATCTTCTGTACTTAAACCTTTAGTTCTAAAATAATAATTTCCATCTAAATAAAAGAAATTACTAAATTGAGTATTAACAGAACCTTTTTCAAATATAAAACCTGCTTGGTTTAATACATATAAATACACCCAACTTTCCATAGTAATAGTTTGACTATTTAAACTAGTAAGATTAGGAAATGTAATATAATCATTAACACCATCAAATTGCATATTTCCACCATTAGCTGAATTATAAACAGTTCCATTTACTAATGTTCCTACATTACTATTAAAATCTACCCAGCTTGTTGGTGTACCTGCATTCCAAGTTGAAGCATCAGCATTTAAAAGAGCTAAACTTGATGGTGATGAAGCAGGTAATGTAACACTAGACATCTTTTTAACAGATGCCTTAGCTATACCATTTATCTTAACAATACTTGTAGTATTAACTCCATTTATTTTCATAACTTATAATTCTATCCAAGTATTATCTGGGTTAAAATATAATATCCATTTAGCATTAGTTTGTAAAGCACTACTCCAAAATACATTACCAATTACTCTAACAACATTACCTGCTGTAGATGGTGCTGTATTAGTTATAGAACCTGCTGTTGCAGCACTCATAAATAATGGATTACCAACAGCTCCTGCAGATAAATAAGTAGATTCAACATAACCTCTTGTTAAAATTGAAATAGCAGTATCTGTTGCTCCAACTGTTTGTAAGCAAATACCTAACATATTATAAGCTGCAATAGCTACTGAACTACCTGTAGCTTTCTGCCATTTACCTGCTGCATTTCTGTAACATAATTGACCAAAGTTTAAAGCTTCTCCAGATACTTCAGAATATAAAACCTCACCTGAATAATAATTTGTGGTAAAGTTTTGTAAATTACCTAAAACAGAAGTAACACCATCACTAATTGTTCCTGTTAATGGAGTTGTATTAAATCCTGCAATTAATTTATTTGTAACTAATAAAGTATCTTGAAATCTACCTGTACCGTTAACATCTAATCTAAAACCATCATCTACAAATGTACCAGCATTTTGTAATTTAAAATTACCAGTATTAAACATTTTCATTTGTGTTGAATTACCAGTAGTTCTAAATTGTAATCCGTTAGTTGCATCAATAGCAGCTAAGTTATACATAGCCATATTATTAACAAAAAATGTATTCCAAATTTTTGTTGAACTACCTAATCCATAAGTAAAACTTGCTGATGGTTCTAAATTACCTACAACTTGAACATTTCCATTAAATTGTGCAGCATAATTATTGGTAATAGTCGCATTAGTCCCAGCTACAGGTGCATTAAATACATTACCATAAGCATTGGTAATAGTTGAAGCACCTACAAATGAATAAGTAACTGTACCCCATACGTTTTCATTTTGAGTAGCAATAGCACCTGTTGCCCATTGTCTACTAAATGATTGATAATTCCAACCAGCAACTGCCGTTGAAGCAGTCTGCCCTGTATTACTTGCACCTAATAAAGCAAAAGCGTTAAATGATGCCCCACCAAATGTTCCTGTTATAACAAATCTATTTGCAACTCCACCTGTGGACAATATTAAACTATCTGATGCTGATGGACTATTTAAAAATACATTAGTTCCACTACTTCTTAAAACATAATTAACTACACTTGGAGTGGCTACATTCATATAAATAGCAGAACTACTTGTTGCACCAATCATTGAACCAATACTAACAAATGAAGTATCTTGACCTATTGTTAAAGCTCTTTGAGCTGAAGGAGTTGCATAGTTACCTACATTTAAACTTGTAAGTACATTAGCTGTACCTTGAACATCTAATCTGTATCCGTTGTCAGTAAATGTTCCTCCGTTTTGTAAAGTAACATTACCTGTTTGAAACATTCTTAAATAATTAATTCCTGTTCCTGGAGTTCCTGTACCTGTAGATAAAGTTAATGTTGTAGAAGTAAATCTTACACCTGTTGCATTTGTTGCATAATCTAAATAAGTATTACCAATTACATTTGTAGTAACACTACCCATTACAACTGTACCATCTGCATTTATACTCATTCTTGTTACTCCCTGAGTAACAAAATCTATTTTATTAGTAGAAGAACTATATAAACCTAAGTTAGCAGTTGCTCCTAATTGAATAGCAACATTAGATACAGTACCATTACCTACTCTTAAAATATTAGTACCCAAATCTACATTTCCATTGAATTGAGCAGCCCAATTATTGGTTATCGTACAATTAGTACCTGCTATTGGAGCATAAAATATATTCCCGTAAGCGTTAGTTATTGTAGAAGCTCCTACAAAACTGTAGGTAACTGCTCCCCAACCATTTTCTGTTTGTAAAGCTATATTTCCTGTAGCCCATTGTCTACTTCCTCCTATATAGTTAAATCCAGGAATGTTTGAAGATGCTGTTTGATTAGTATTGTTAGGTTTAGTAAAACTAAATGCTATTGAAAAACCACTTGATGCTGCTACTGGAGTTGCTGCAAAGCCTTGTGTAGTATATGTAAAAATTGTTGCACCGTATGATTTTAATGCAATATTACCACCATTAGCGTTTAAAGTTAAAGTTCCAGGAGCTTGAACTAATGGAGTAAATAAAGTATTTAAACCTAAGTCAACATTAGCTGTTGCTCCTGTATAAGGTACATAAGTACTTGCTGCACTTGATGTAGTTAAGTAAGTATTAGTGTCATAAGATATAACACCAGCAGTTGACTTAACAAATCCTGTTCCAGATAAAGCATCTTGTTTATTATTAAACGTACTCCAATCTGTAGTAGATAAAGCTCCTCTATTAGTAGCGGATGCCGTAGGTAAATTAAATTTATGATCTGTACCACTATCAACTATTGCAAAGTCTGTTCCTGTTGTTCCTGTAGTTAATGTTTGAACAGCTCCTGTTAAACTGTTAATTGCTGTCAAACCTGTACCTGCCATTATACCACTTTGTTGTG